>Ga0210394_10001025_pt1 | contig 48384 bp, 39 predicted proteins | sample IncBWC12MmetaG_FD_160121 | JGI IMG/M metagenome (GOLD analysis project Ga0210394, IMG submission 160121) | Forest soil microbial communities from Barre Woods Harvard Forest LTER site, Petersham, Massachusetts, United States - Inc-BW-C-12-M | ecosystem: Environmental > Terrestrial > Soil >...
GGTGGGGAGTGGGAGCGATGTCACTTCGATCGGGGGTCGGGAGTCGGGGGTCGGGAGTCGGGGCAACGTCGTTTCGATCTCCGAGGCCAGGGGTCGCGAGTCGGAGGTTGAGAGCCTGAGCAACGTCGTCTCGATCTCCGACCCCCGACCCCCGACTCCCGACTCCCGAAACGGCTCCCACCCCCCACCCCCCACACGCCACTCCCTCGTCGTCGACGGCACCATCGACCGCATCGACGCGCGCCCTGACGGCTACCGCATCATCGACTACAAGGGGGGCAAGGCGACGCGGCACAAGGACCTCGGCGGGAAGATCGATCGCGGGGTGCGCCTGCAGCTTGCGCTCTATGCCATGGCCGTGTCGCAGTTCTTCGGCGCCGACGCGGCGTCCGTGAGCGGCGCGATCAAACCGCTCGTCACAAGCGAGACCAACGCCAGAAAGTTCGCCTTCGCGCTGGCCGAGAAGGAAGCGGAGTTGCGCGCGACGCTCGACCTCTTCGTCGCCTCGATCCTCGGAGGCATCTTCCCCGCCTTCCCTGCCGACGACGACGCCGATTTCAACGCCTGCAAGTACTGTCCGGTAAACCACTCCTGCCGTACGCGCCATGACTTCGCCGAGAAGTACCTCGTCACGCGCCACGGCGAGCCGCGCACGTTGCTGGGCGGAGGCGAGGATTGAGCGCCATCCCGGTGCAGTCGTCGTTCTCCTTCGGCACGCCGCGGCGGCGCAACGTCGTCATCGAGGCCGGCGCCGGCACGGGGAAGACGACGGCCATCGTGGCCGAGGTCCTGAAGCTGCTGCTGAGCGACGAAGCGCTTTCTCCCGAGCGCATCGTGCTGGTCACATTCACCGAAAAGGCGGCGGGCGAGATCGCCGACCGCATCCACCAGGCACTCACCGAGCTGGCGCTCCGCTTCGACGCGGGCGAGGCGGCCACGTGGCCCATCGACTCGGCCACACCACTCTTCGAGGTGCCCCCCGGGCAGCGCGACGCCTACCGCCGCGCCTGCGCCGCGCAGCTCGCGCGAATCGAGTCGCTCCGCTCGCAGACGATACACTCGTTCTGCCAGAGCCTCCTCCGCCAGTTCCCGATCGAGGCAGGGCTCGATCCGCGGTTCACGATCATCGAAGGCTTCGAGCGCTCGCTGCTCTACGGCGAGCTGTACGACGCCTGGGTCGACGACGAGACACGCCTCCATCCCACCGCCGAGGCGCGCAGGGATTGGGAAGTACTGCTCGAGCACGTCGGCTATCTCTTCCTGGTCCGCAACATCATCCTGCCTCTCGTCGACCGGCGCGATCTCCTGCTCGACAATTCCTACGACCTCGGCGCGCTCGATCTGGTCGAGCACGAACTGCTCATCGCCATCGAGCGTCTGCGCGTCTGCGATGCCGATTCGGTGGCTGGGATCTGCGACTACCTGCGCGACAACGCCTCGCCGCGCCGCGGCTGCGGCATCGACACGTGGCTTGAGTATCTGAAACCGATCGCCAACGTGATCCGCACCAGCGACCTGCCTAAGGGGCGAAAGGCCGAGTTCAACGAAGCCGTGCGCGTGCTGCGCGCCGACAAGGACAAAGGCCACTCGATCTACGACCGCCTCTCCTCGCACCGCGCCGCCGTCTCGCTGCTGGCCATGATGCGCCGCTTCATCGCCTTCCTCGACGAAGAGAAACACAGGCGCGGCGTCGTCGACTTCGACGATCTCCTGCTGCGAACGCTGGACGTGCTCAACCACGAGTCGGTGCTGGAGCGCGTCCGCGGCCAGTTCGACTACATCTTCGTCGACGAGTTCCAGGACACCGACCGCGTGCAGGCGAAGATCATCGACCGGCTTGCCCGCGACCGCACCGGCGCGCTCGTCGACGGCCGGACGATCGTCGTCGGCGATCCGAAGCAGTCGATCTACGGCTTCCGACGCGCCGATCCCGAGACCTACGATGCCTTCACGCGCGAACTGATCGCCGCGGGAGCCGAGCATCGCAAGCTCCTCGATCAATTCCGCAGCACTCCCCCGCTCCTCGCGGCGGTCAATGCGATCTTCACAGAGCTCTTCGCCGACGGCGGCCGAGATCCGAATGTGTTCCGGCCTGAATATCACCGCTTGCGGGTCGGGGGTCGGGAGTCGGGGGTCGGGGGTCGGAGTGAGGGGAGTGGGGAGTGGGGAGTGGGGGGTGGGAGAACGACAGCGAACGATGAGCCCTCTCGCGATCTCGCTCGCGGTCTCTCCCTCGGGAGTCGGGAGTCGGGGGTCGGGAGTCGGAGCACTATGGAGGGTGGGAGTGGGGAATGGGGGGTGGGAAGTGGGAGCAAGGCCGAGAACGATGAGCTCTCTCGCGATCTCGCCCGCAGTCTCTCAGCCACCCCGCTCCCTATCTCCCACACCCCACCCCCACCCCCCCACTCCCCTGCTCCGACTCCCGACCCCCGACCCCCGACCCCCGCAAGCGTCACCATCATCGACGCCCCCTTTCTCGCCCGCGACGACAGGTTCACCGCGGAGGCCGAGTCGATCGCGGCGTGGATTGGCGCGCGCGGAGGCGATCTGCGGGGCTACGCGCTCCTCTTCCGGAGAACGACGAAGCTCGACGACTACCTCGATGTCTTCGAGCGGCGCGGCATCCCCTACGTCCTCCCGCCGACGCGTCTGTTCCTCGACCGGCCGGCGCCGGTCGACCTCCTGGCGGTTCTGCGCGCGATCGCGTTCTCCTTCGACCGCGGCGCCGAGATCTCCGCGGCGCGAACGCCGTACTTCGCTTTGACGGACGCGGAGATCGCCCGCGGCGTGCTGGAAGGTGATGACACCTACCGCACCTTCCTCGAAACCCTCAACTCTCTGCGTGCGGCCACGCTGCATCTGACCGTCGCGCAACTCATCGATCTCGTCATCCGCACCTGCGGCATCGAGACGGTCTACGCCGCGGCGGCGGACGGCGCGCGATCGTTGCGGCATCTCGAACATGTCCGGGCCATCGCCTTTGGATACGACCAGCGGATCGGAGGCTCGGTGCGGCAGTTCGTCGATGAGATTTCGCGCCGCCGCGGCGATCCGGACGAGATGGAGCCTTCTCTCATCGACGAGGCAAGCGACGCGGTGCGCATCCTCACCGTTCACGCCGCGAAGGGGCTCGAGTTCGACACGGTCATCCTCCCCGACCTCGAGTTCCCTTCCAAGTCCGCCGAGATCTTCCTCGTCGATGAGCCGCGCAGCCTCGTGCTCGGCGGCCAGGTCCAGACGCTCTCGGGACACTACGGCCGGGCCGGCGATGTGCCGCTGAAGGAGATCGGGTCGAAACGCGAGGAAGCGGAGAACCGGCGCCTCTTCTACGTCGCCGTCACACGCGCGAAGGAGGAAGTCGTGTTCGTGACGAACGCCAAACCGCGCAAGGAGGGTTTCGCGCGCTATGTGGAGCAGATCTTCGATCTGCCCACCGCTCCGTGGCCTCCCGAGAACGGGCGGGTGATCAGGACGATGGCGATCGGCGGCGACGCAGTGCCGGTCGCGTTCGAGCGCGTTGCCGCCGAGGGGACGGGAACGCGAACGCGCAGGCGGCTTGCAGATACCGCACTCGAAGCGGAACTGGCCGCAATACCGGCGGTCGATCCGTCGCTGCCCGCACCGGTAATGCTCCCGGCGGCATTGCCTCGGGGGGACGTCCTGCGGCAACGCGCCTCGTCGCAGAAACGCGGCGCCGGAATCCTGCTGCACCGCATCCTCGAAGTTTGGGATGGCCAATCGCCGGTCGAGCCGCTGCTGGTGTCCCTCGCGGTCGAGCAGGGATCCGACGCCGCCACGACCGCGCTCGTGCGCAAGCGGTTGGCCACCGTCGCCAAATCGAAAACGTTCCTCCGCATCGCGCAGGCCGAGACCCTCGGGCGCGAGTTGCCGCTGCTGACTCCGGCCGGCGAACGCCGCATCGATCGATTCCTCCGCGAGGGCGCGACCGATCTCGTCGTCGACTACAAGAGCGGCCAACCCTCCGAGGAACGCGTTGTCAAAGACCGCGAACAGGTGCGGCAGTACAGCCAGGCCATGAGCGCGATCACCGGACGTCCGTGCGCGGGGCTGCTCTGGTACATCGATGTGGATGTCGATCGGGCGATCGAAGCGTAGCGCAGTAGCGCCCGTAGCGCCGGCGGCCCGCCGGCTGGACCGCCGCCGGCTCGGCCAATGGCCTTAACTTAAGCGATTTCGATGGTGACCTCCGTGATGAAAGAACGTTGAGAACGTGTTTTGCGACTCAACGGGGGAAATGCACAGCGGCGTCGTTTGATGGCGCGAGGGACGTGGCGATGAGGGCGTTTTCGGACGCGCTGTTCGCGGAGTTCGGAGAAGAGGTTTCTAAGGAAGAGCAGCTTGTCCTGAGGGGGAAAAAGAAACGGCTTCCGGGAGTCGTCGAATCACCACGTTGAGGGCGTGAAGAAACGAGAGCGAAGTAGGCTCGAGTTGCTCCTCGTCTGCTGCTTGGTGCATGAGCGAGCGGATCCCGAAGTATGCCAGCAGCAGTCCCCAGAAATCTTGTTGAACGAGCTCGGGCAAGCGGCTTCGCAGCAGAATCCGTCGCCCACGCAAACAGGTTTTGATTTCGTTCAGAGCGGTCTCGATGGTCCACCGTTGCGAGTAGAGCCGGGCCAGCTCCATCGCTGTCGCCTTTCGCCTGCTCAGGATCGTCGTGATCAGACGGTACCGTTCGACTTTCTTTCCCACGTGGGTGGTGAACTCGATCACTCGAACCTGGACGGGAGGCTTGGATCTTTGTTCCTTTGTTCCTTTCTGAGCCGGCCGTATTTCGCTCAAAAAGGAACGATCGGGTAGCATCTTGAGTCGAGGTAACGTGATGTAGCTCGGCACCCGCCACAGCAGGTCTGCTCCAGTCCTAACCGCTTGATTCCACATTGCATAGCTATAGAACAACCGATCCGCCAGACACAGCATGCGCGCCCCCAATCGAGCCACAACCTCTCGCGCTAACGCCGTCTCGCTCGTCAACCATCGACCCATCGCTGCTGCGAACGGAACGCGCGTTCCGTTCTCGATGAGCATCACGAACCTCATCACAGGGTGTGCAGCAGCGCCCTTGCTCGTTCCAGGCCTTCCGAAAGCCTTCTCGTTGGCCATCGAATCCTGCACCTGCAACGAGCTCCCGTCCAAACTCACCAGGCGTAGCCCATGGAAAAAGGCTCCACGCGTAAATCGCTTGGCCACGGGCCGAGCGATCGATTCGAACAGCCTCTTTAAAGGTTCGTACCCGATTCGCTGCCGCGCCTTACAGATCGCCGCCTCGCTCGACAGTGGTGCTCCACCTATCCTCACCCGCGTCCGAATCTTGTCCAGCAGCCTTCGTAAGACCTCTCGCGCTCCCACGCTCGCCATCAGTCCCAGCGCGATCACCAGATACACCGTCATCTCTGCTGGCAACTTCCGTTGACGACGACCCTGCCTGTTCGTCTCCTCCAACGCACGTTCCACATCCGCCATCGGGAACGCCGCCAGTGCATCAAGATCCAGATGCAGACTCTCCCGTTTCACACTACCCATCACGCCCTCCCACCCCAAAGTGTGCACCAACCCCTAAGTTAAGGCCATTGGGCGGGACGCCCGCGGTCCCAGGGAGGTCGTCACCGTCATTTCCGCGCGACGAGAAGACACCCGAGGATGCCGGACAACGTACATCACCGCAACACATCCCGGAACGCCTTCGGCAGCGCCGCCGTGAACACGAGGTGCTGGCCGGTAGTGGGATGGTCGAAGCCCAGGAGCTTTGCGTGAAGGCCGAGGCGGCCGAGAGGGTTCGTCTTCGCCCCGTACATCTTGTCGCCGGCGACGGGATGGCCGGCCTCGGACAGGTGCGCGCGGATCTGGTTCTTTCTGCCTGTTTCCAGCGTCACCTCAAGCATCGAATACGGTCCTTTGGTGCCGATCGTCCGGTAATGCGTGACGGCATGCTTGGCGTCAGGATGTGCGTCGACGCTGACCATCTTCAGGTCGCGCTGCTCGAAGAGGTCGGATTCGATGGTCCCCTCTGCAGGCTCGATCGCTCCTTCGATGACGGCGACGTAAATCCGCTCGACACTGTGGACCATGAACTGCTCCTTGAGGCGCTCCCTGGCGAAGAAGTTCTTGGCGAAGACCAGCACGCCGGAGGTATCGCGGTCGAGCCTGTGGACGACCTGGACGCGATCCTCACCTCCGCTGCCGAGGTAGGCATTCAGATACGCCTGTACCGTCGCCTCCCGCTCCCGCTCCGTGGCCACGGTAAGCAGTCCCTGCGATTTGAGGATGACGATGATGTCGCGGTCTTCGTGCAGGATGGCGATACCGGGAGGGAGAACACGCTGGTCGGACCGGGCGATGACCTCGAGGATCTCATCCGGGTCGATGAGGCGCTTGGCATCCTTCTCCGTATCGCCGTTCACCCGGACACGGCCGTTCTGCAGCATCTGCCGGAGCGTCGTCCGCGACGAATCAGGATAGAGCTGCGCGAGCGCTTCGAGCAGCGGCGTTGATTCGGTGCGCGGCACGGGGGTTATTGTCTCAGAGCGCGGGAGTCGGGGGTCGGGGGTCGGGGGTCGGAGAAAAAGCCTGTTGCTCCGATACCCGACACCCGACGATTGGTTCGGTGCGCGACACGGTTGACATTTTCCCCGAGCGAGGGAGTCGGGTGTCGGAGAAGAAGCGGATTGCTCCGACCCCCGACTCCCGACTCCCGACCCCCTCACACCCGACAACCATGGCAAAATCCGCGACACGGAGGAGAGACATGGATTACACGATCGTGGGCGATGTGATGCAGGCGTTGCAGATCCAACTGCACCAGGGCGAGGAGATCTACGCCGAGGCCGGGGCCATGCTTTATATGGGACCGGGCATCAACCTTCAGGCCAAGATGCAGGGCGGACTGATGAAGGGCCTGATGCGCAAGTTCCTGGCAGGCGAGACGCTGTTCATGAGTGTCTTCCATTGCGACAGCGCTACCGGCCACATGGCGCTGGCGAACCCGATCGCAGGCAAGATCTTCCCCATCCAGCTCAACAACACCACGATCCTGGCGGAGCGCAACGCCTACCTATGCGCCATCGGCAACGTCGATCTGAGCGTCGCCTTCACGAAACGCTTCGGCGCGGGCCTGTTTGGCGGTGAAGGCTTCCTGCTGCAGAAGATCAGCGGCCAGGGACTCGTCTTCCTCCACGCCGGCGGCAACATGCTCGAGTTCGACCTCGCCGCGGGCGAGCAGCTTCGGGTCGACACCGGCTGCATCGTGTCGATGGCCGATACGGTCGAATACAACATCCAGTTCGTCGGCGGCTTCAGCAACGCGCTGTTCGGAGGAGAAGGTCTGTTCTACGCGACGCTGACCGGTCCCGGCCACGTCGTCCTGCAGACGCTCCCCTTCGCCCGTCTGGCCAATCGCATTCTCGCGGCAGCAGCCGGCACCGGCCAGCGCGATGAGTCCAAGGGCCTCGGCGGATTCGCCGGGGATGTGCTGGGGGGCATTATTTCGGGGGACTGATGTGGCGGTTGCGCGGTCGCGCGGTTACGCGGTCGCGCGGTTGGGTTGCTGGGTTGCTGGGTTGCTGGGTTACTGGGGTTGCTGGGTTACTGGGGTTGCTCAGTTGCTGGGGTTGCTCAGTTGCTGGGTTGATGCTCGGTTGCTGGTCGTCGGTTGGTGCCGTCAGTCACTCAGCAACTTAGCAACCCAGCAACCGCGAGACCCCGAGACCCCGCAACCCCGCAACCGCGCTACCGCATCCCAAACACCACCGACACCGAAAACATCAGCTCCTCCGTCCCGCTCTCGACAGGCACTGATTCGGTGACGACCGCGGCCATCGCGCGTGGAGATCCGAAATTCCGTGGCTGCGGGCTCATCGAGCCTATCTCATTGATGGTCATGGCCGGGCCGAGGATGCGGCCGGCGGCCACGGCGAGGAGAAAGGCCTTCGCGTGCGCGTCGGCGAAGGCGGCACGCAACCCTTCGTCCCGCCCTCGCGACGGATCGGAGACGGAGAACGAGAGGCCGGAAGTCTGGTTCACGCCGGCGGCGATGGCAGCCTGAAGGAGCCGGCCGGCGTCGGCGATCTGCTTCTTCGTGACGGTGATGCTGTTCGAGACCTGGTAGCCGACGACGCGCGGCAGCTTTCCCTGCTGCTGCTGGCTGTAGTCCTGCTGCGGATAGATGGAGAAGCCCGAGGTCTTGATCTCCTCGGCCGTCGCCCCGGCGGTTTTCAGAGCGGCGATGACGGCGGCTACTTTCGCGTTGTTCTCATTCACGGCCTCCTCGACCGCCGGCGCGACCGTCTGCACCGAAGCGTTGAACGAGAAGCGGTCGGGCGTGACGCTGATGCGCGCGCTCCCGGTGACGCTCACCGTGTCGAGGGGAGACGCCGGCTCGTGTGAGGGGGTGGCCGGCTGCGCCCATGCGGGCAGGGATAGGGTCACGGCGAGAACCGGGATCAGAAATCTTTTCATGGAACCTCCCCGTTTGACGGGATGATAGCGCGCGCTACAATGCGCGCCTCCACTCTGCGGCGCGCTCGCGCCTCGCGGCGATTCACGGGAGACAACACACGAATGGCTGATCCAAACGACAGGGTGCCGGGACAGGCACCGGGGCGGTACTACGTCGATACGCAATGTATCGACTGCGATCTCTGCCGCGAGACCGCGCCCGCCAATTTTCAGCGCAACGACGAGGAAGGCTTCTCCTACGTCTACAAGCAACCAGAAACGCCGGAAGAAGAGACTCTGTCAAAAGATGCTCTCGATAATTGCCCGGTCGAAGCGATCGGGAATGATGGATAGGAAGAGTGAAGAGTGAAGGGTGAAAGGTGAAGAGTGAACTTTCAACTTCACCCTTCACTCTTCACCCTTCACTCTTCACTCTTCACTCTTCACTCTTCACCCTTCACCCTTCACCCTTCACCCTTCACTCTTCACCCTTCACCCTTCACTCTTCACCCTTCACTCTTCACCCTTCACTCTTCACCCTTCACTCTTCACCCTTCACTCTTCACTCTTCAATGCGACTTCTGATCCACGGTCACCTGATCGTGCCAATCGTCGGCGAGCAGCACTTCGATCAACTCCTGCAACTCCTCCATATGAAACGGCTTGGTCAGCGCGGCGGTGCGGTTGTTGCCTTTGGTGATCGTAAGGATGTCGCCCTTCCCTGATGCCACCACGAGCGGCGTCTTCTTCCCCTGAGCCACATACCATGCGATCCACTCCTCGCCGCTCATGCCGCCGGCGAGGTTGAGGTCGAGAAGGATGAGGCGCGTATCGGGATTGCGCTGCAGGAGCGAGATCCCCTCGCTGGCGCCGGTGGCCGAGAGCACTTCGTAGCCGCGCTTCTGTAGATAAGACTTGTAGAGGGCGAGGACCTCGGGATCGTCTTCGATGGCCAGGATCTTGTGGTTCGCCGCGTTCGAGTCTCTCATCGCTTCGGTCATCATGGCATCACTCCTGAGCCGGCACGGCCGGCAGCGTTGGTTGCCCAACGCTCAGTCAACAGAACGTAGCGAGCGTACAGCAAGCGCAGACTCAACAGAGGCTGGGCAATGCGAAAGGCGTGCTAACCTCCGGCGCCGATGGGAATCGTCCTCTGGCTGACATGCGCGGCGGCGGTTTTCCTCGCGGCCCGCTACGTTCCGTCTGCCCGCCCCGCGGCATGGGCCGGCGAGCTTTCCGCGGCGCTCGTCAGCGCGCTGGCCTTCGGCGCTTTGGCGACGGCGCTCGATTTCGGCGGATGGAACGAGCCCGATTGGCGCGCCGCGCTTTTCGTGCTCTTCGGATCGTCCGCCATCACAGGATGCATTCGGCTTCTGCGGATGAACGGGGGTCGGGAGTCGGGAGTCGGGGGTCGGAGCAAGGCAGCGGCGGTCGTCAGTCCTGCTCCGACACCCGACCCCCGACTCACGACCCCCGAACAACGAACATGATCCGCGGCATCATCATCGGAACCATCACCATCCTTCTCCTGGCGCTGAACGCGGCGTTCTGGGGAGGCTGCATCGTCCTCCTCGGCGTGGTGAAGTTCGCCATCCACGTCACCGCGCCGCGCAGCCGCGCCCGCACGCGCGTGATCCTGATGCTGGCCTGGCTTGCCACGCGCTGGGTGGCCGGCAATGATCGGATCTTTGACCTGATGCTGCCGACAAAGTGGGAGATCCACGGCATCGGCGACGACGTGACGATGGACGGGCGCTACCTCATCGTCGGCAATCACCTCTCCTGGGTCGACATCTTCGCCCTCTATCGCGCCTTCCACGGCCGGGCCGCCTTTATCCGCTTCTTTCTCAAACGGCAGCTCTTCTGGTCGCCCCTGGTCGGGCAGGCCTGCTGGGCGCTGGAGTTCCCCTTCATGCACCGCTACACCCCCGAGTATCTGGAGAAACATCCCGAGAAGCGCGGCACCGACCTGCTGACGACGCGCAAGGCCTGCCAGCGCTACCGCAACTTCCCCGTCGCCGTGCTGAACTTCCTGGAAGGGACGCGTTTCACCAAGGCCAAGCACGATCAACAGCAGTCGCCCTATCGCCACCTGCTGCCGCCCCGTATCGGAGGGATCGCGTTCGTCCTGGCCTCCCTCGGCGATCAACTCGACGCCGTGTACGACGTCACCCTCGCCTACCCTCCCGACAATGAGATCACCATGGGCCAGTTCGTCAGTGGCCGCACCCCGAAGATCATCATCCGCGCCCGCCGCGTCAATCCTCCTCCGCAGTTCTTCGATCAAGCCGTTACCCGTCCCGGCCCGGAACGGGAGGCGCTGAAGTCGTGGATCGAGGAGCTGTGGAAGGAGAAGGATGCGTTGTTGAGCGAGTTGCTGGGTTCGTGAGTTGCCGGGTTGCTGCCGCCGAGCCGGCGGCGGTCCAGCCGGCGGGCCGCCGGCGCTACGCACGGCTCCTACCACCGTACGCATGTACCGTGGTACCATATCTCCATGACAGTCACCGTGGAACGTGTCCAGACCGGAATGCGCATCGAGAAGCGGATACTCAAAGTCCTCAAGGCCATGGCCGAGGTACACGAGATGTCGCTCGGCGATCTGATCGAAGGGATCGTGTTGCACGCCTTCGAAGGGAAAGCGGCCTTCGGCAAGGATTCGCTGAAGAAGATCGCCGATCTGAAGAAGATCTATGGCCTCACCCTCAACGCCGCCGACTCGCACAAACTCATCGAGCAACCGGCCAGGCGGAAAGGAAAGACGTCATGACCCTGGCCCGCACCGCCCTTGCTGCCCGCCTCCTCACCGCCATCGCCCTCGGCGTACCAACCGTGCAACTGATCCTGCACGCCCATGGAGCGCACGAGCATCTGATCGGCTGGTTCGAGCTCATCGCTGTCGTTCTCTTCGTCCTCCCGCGGGTGTGGCCCGTCGGGGCGGCGCTGCTGCTGATCGTCTTCGCCGGTGCGTTCGCAATTCATGCCGCCGAGGGTCACTACATGACGTGGCTCGCCTACCCGGCCATCATCATCGTTCTTCTATGGCAGATCGACCGTCAGCAACGCACCGCGTGAACGACCAGGAATTCACCGACGCCTTCGAACGCTGCGCCGTCGCGAACGAGAGCTTCCATCACCGCGACCACGTTCGCCTGGCCTGGATCTATCTCAGTGACCTGCCGCTGCTCGACGCCCTGGGCCGTTTCACCAACTCCCTCAAACGCTTCGCCGCCGCCAACGGCCACCCAGAGCTTTACCACGAGACCATCACCTGGGCCTACCTGCTCCTGATCCACGAACGGATGCAACGCGGCCCGGCCGGCGATTTCGAGACGTTCGCTGGCGAGAACGCCGATCTGTTCGCCTGGAAACCGTCGATCCTAGACCGTTACTACGATCGCGAGATCCTTAATTCCGATCTGGCACGGCGGACGTTCGTGATGCCGGGTGAGCGGGGGTCGGGAGTCGGCGCTCGGGAGTCGTAGCGACCCTCCGCCTCACCGATTTCCGCCTACCGCTCTCCGACCCCCGACTCCCGACTCCCTGCTCGGCATCAGTCGGAAGTCGGCGCTCGGGAGTCGTAGCGACTTCCACCTCACAGATCCCGCCGTAGTTTTCCGACCCCCGACCCCCGACTCCCGACCCCCGTCGTCGAAACATACGAAACTCTTCGTTGACATCCACGAAAAACTTCGTATGATTGCTTGCGTACAAGAGGGAACGACCATGAGCGATCGACAACCACCACGACCGACCGACGCCGAGCTGGCCATCCTGGGCGTGCTCTGGGAACGCGGACCGAGCACCGTCCGCGACGTCCACGAGCAGCTCAACCGGGACGGATCCACCGGCTACACCACCATCCTCAAGCTCCTGCAGATCATGACCGAGAAGGGACTCGTCGTCCGCGATGAAACCGAGCGCGCGCACGTCTATCAGTCGCGCTACGGCGAGCAGAAGACGCAGCGGCAGTTGCTGGCCGACCTGGCCGAGCGCGCCTTCGGCGGTTCGGCCACGAAACTGGTCATGCAGGCTCTATCGGGAAGAAAAGCAAACGCCGCCGAGCTGAACGCCATCCGCGAACTGCTCGACACTCTGGAAGGAGAAACGCGATGAACGGAATCGGCATCCTCCTCGGCACACCTCTGGCGCAGGCCATCGGCTGGGCGCTCCTGCACCTGCTCTGGCAGGGACTACTCGTGGCCGCGATCCTCGCCGCCACGCTGGCGCTTCTGTCGCGGCAGAGCGCGAACGCCCGCTACCTCGCCTCCTGCGGCGCGCTCGTGCTGCTCGTCGCGCTCGGCGCGGCGACTGCCTATCGTTCGTACGACGGGGGTCGGGAGTCGGGCGTCGGGGGTCGGAGTGACATTAGCAATGTCGCAATGCTCAGCTCCGCGACGCAAGACGCCACCGTCCAGCCACTCGACTCCGATAACCCGCAACCGACAACCGACAACCGCGGTAACGCGCTGCTGGCAGGACTGAAAACCCACCTCCCCCAGATCGTCCTCGTCTGGATGACGGGCGTGCTCCTGCTCTCCGTCCGGCTGCTCTTCGGATGGCTGCGCGCGCACGCCATCGCCAGAAAGAACGCCAGCGAGGCCGCGCCGGAGTGGCAGCGCACCGCGAGCCGGCTGGCACATGCGCTCAAGCTTCGTAAGGCCGTACAGCTTCTCGAGTCGGCTGCCGTCGAAGTACCGACCGTCATCGGCTGGCTTCGGCCTGTCGTGCTCCTGCCGGCGGCAACGCTGACCGGCCTCTCCACCGAGCAGATGGAGATGATCCTGGCCCACGAACTGGCCCACATCCGCCGCAACGACTTCTTCGTCAACCTGATGCAGGCAGTCGTGGAGACGCTTCTCTTCTATCACCCGGCCGTGTGGTGGATCTCGCACCGCATCCGCGTCGAGCGCGAGCACTGCTGCGATGACGTGGCCGTGGCCGTATCCGGCAAGCCGCTGGTCTACGCCCGTGCCCTGACCCGCCTCGAGGAACTGCGCATCGACGATGTCCAGGCGTTTGTCGCCGCCAACGGCGGCTCGCTCATCGGCCGCATCCGCCGCCTCGCCGGCGCGCGCGTCGAGTCGCCGAACATCCCCTCGCGATTCGTCGCCGGCGCCGCGCTCCTCACGGTCCTTCTGGCGCTCTTGATCGCCCCCTCTCTGCCGCTGCGCGGACAGCAGCAGAAAGCGGATACGCCGCCCCCGACCCCGAAGCCGCGGGCGTCGCAGACCACGGTCGATGTGAAAGCCGACACCGATGACGCCGAAGCGGCAGAGCCGGAGACCGAGGCCGATCCGGCGGATGAGCCAATCCCAGCCGCCGCTCCCCGTGCCGCCGTCACTCCCCGCGCTGCCGTCGCTCCCCGCCCCGCGATGGCTGGTGTTCCAGGCGGCATCGCTGGAGGAATCGCGAGGGGCATTACCCTCGGCATCGAGGGTGGTATCCGAGACGGGATCGATGGTGGTATTCGAGACGGGGTCGATGGTGGCATCGCCTTCGCCCCTCCCGCGATCGCCATTTCACCGCGCCCCCGCGTAAGCATCGCGAGCGTTGCGCCGATGGCCAGCGTCGCGCCGCGCCTGGCCATGAGCGCACTCCGCAACATGGTGATCGACATGGGTGACCAGGAGACGCCTGAAGCAACGCCGGCACCGGACGCCATTCACAAACACCATCACATCGGCGAAAGCGGAAAACTCACTGTCGACGATCTGATCGCTCTGCGCGCCGCCGGCGTGACGCCGGCCTACATCGACGCCATGCGCGGCGCCGGACTGGGCGAGCTTTCGCTCGATGACATCGCCCAGATGCGGTCCGTCGGCGTCACCCCCGAATACATCCACGCCCTTCGCGATGCCGGCATCAAGTTCGAGAGCGCACGCGGCGTCACCGAACTGCGGGCCGTCGGCGTCACCGGGGAATGGGTCGCGCAGATGCGCGCCGCCGGGTACACGAACCTCACCACCAGGCAGCTTCTCAACCTTCGGGCCACGGGCGTCTCCCCCGCGTACATCAAGCAGCTCTCCGAAGCCGGGTACCACAACCTGACTCCGGCAGAGCTCATGCAGCTTCGTGCCGAAGGCGTCAACACAGAGTTCATCAAGTCGCTCAAAGATGCTGGCTACACCAGCCTCTCCGCCAAAGACCTCATCCGCCTGGCAGCCATGGGCGTGAACGCGGATTTCATTCGTGATCTGTCGAAGTACAAGGTGAAGTAGAAGGTCGCGGTCTCGCGGTCTCGGAGTTGCGCGGTCGCGCAGTGCTGACCAGCAACCCGGGACCGAGAGGCACAAGCACCGCGAGACCCCGTAACCGCGAGACCGCGCGACCCCGCCAACAGAACGCAGCAGCTCAATACAGGAGACACCACCATGCACCGCACCATCGCCCTCGCTCTTTTCTTCTTCCTCTTCGCCTTCACCGCGCGGGCCGCGCAGCATGGCGCCTGGCGCCTCACGGAGCGCGAGGAAGGCAAACTGCAGATCGAGTTGATCAGCGATCACAACCAGAACAGCAACCCGATCGATCGGACGGCGTTCACCGGTCTGACCGACGCGCAGATGAGCGCCACCGCCGACACGCCGGTCGACTTCCGGCTCGTGCGTGACGCCGGCACGTTTCACTTCACCGGCTCGTTCCTCCACGGCGAGGGCGTGGGCCGCTTCACGTTCGAGCCGAACCCCTCCTACGCCGCCACCCTTCGCGGTCTCGGCGTCGCAGCGGCGGATCTCGACGACGAGAGGCTCTTCTCCCTGGCCCTGCACGATGTCTCCGCCGCTTTCATCAAAGAGATGCAGTCGCTCGGCTATCACGAAGACCTCGACCGTTACGTAGCCTTCCGCATTCACGGCGCCACGCCGCAGTTCGTGCGCGAGATCAACGCGCTCGGGTTCCGCCCCGACGGCGAACAGCTCGTCACCTTCCGCATCCATGGCGTCACGCCGCAGTTCATCCGCGACATCAACGCCCTCGGATATCACCCGGACGGCGAACAACTCGTCACCTTCCGCATCCATGGCGTCACCCCCGAGTTCATCCGCGACATCCGCGCGCTCGGATACCAGCCCGATGCCGATGAGCTGGTTCGCTTCCGCATCCACGGCGTCTCCCCAGAGTTCATCAAAGGGATGAAGGATCTGGGCGTGCGCGATCTGGAGGCCGACAACCTCGTCGCCCTCCGCATCCACGGTGCCTCGGTCGATTACGTCCGCGAGCTCAGCGACCTCGGGTACCCCAACCTCAGCTCCGACCAGGTCGTGGCCATGCGCATCCACGGCGTCTCCGCCAGCTACATCCGCGACCTCAAGAATGCCGGCTATGCAAACATCCCCGTCGAGAAGCTGGTCGACATGCGCATCCACGGGATCAACGCGGAGCTCGTGAAGCGGACGAAATAGCGCGATGGCGGGTCGTCTGCGAGCTCCGCGCCCCACCAACCTGTCATCCTGAGGCTGCCGCAGCCGCGCCCTTACTGTTGGATGTTTGCGCAAATCAAACGTCGCGGCGGAGGACGCCGAAAGCCTGCCCTGAGCGCAGCCGAAGGGGACCCCCTGCGAGCTTGCATCGAGCGATAACCGCCGCCCGACCCGGCAAGCTCGCGGGGGGTCCTTCGGCGTCCTCCGCCGCGGGAATCAGATTTGAGCAAGCACCAACGTTCGTACCGCGGCTGCGGCAGCCTCAGGATGACAGTAGTGTCAGAGGCGCTTTAATCACCGGCGAAGCGCCGCAGTTATCATCGAGCCGGCAGCACGCGGCAAACCCGCCCAATCAACTAACATGTGACAACTGACAACGCGCGCGAAGCGCGCAAAAACATGACAAATCTCGCCTGCTCCCGCTGCGACGAAACCTTCGCCATTCGCGAGTTGATGAACCTTTGCCCGAACGACGGCGCGCCGCTGCTCGTTCACTACGACCTCTCCCCCGCCCCCGCACTGCGTGACGAGATCCGCTCGCGGCCGGCGACGATGTGGCGCTACCGGGAGGTGCTCCCGATCGCTGACGAGAATGCGATCGTCACCCTCGGCGAAGGGATCACGCCGCTGCTCCGCTCGACGCGGTTCGAGAACGTCTGGATCAAGGACGAGTCGAAGAATCCGACACGCTCCTTCAAGTCGCGCGGCATGGCTGTGGCCGTGACGATGGCCAGGCACCTCGGCGCGCGCAGCCTGGCCGCACCCACCGCCGGCAATGCCGGTGCCGCCCTCTCCGCCTACGGCGCGCGCGCCGGCCTGCCTGTATTCGTGGCCATGCCTCGCGACACACCCCAGTCGATCATCGACGAGTGCCGCAGCTATGGCGCCGAGGTCGAGCTCGTCGCCGGCGTCATCACCGACGCCGGAAAACGGGTCGCCCAATACATCGCCGCGAACGGCGGCTTCGATCTCTCGACGCTCAAGGAACCGTATCGCGTCGAGGGGAAGAAGATCATGGGATACGAGCTGCTCGAGGACCTCAGTCGGCTGCCTGACGTCATCCTCTATCCGACCGGCGGCGGCACCGGCCTCATCGGGATGTGGAAGGCGTTCGGCGAGATGGAACGCCTCGGCTGGATCGGCTCGGCCAGGCCGCGGATGTTCACCGTGCAGTCGAGCGGCTGCGCACCGGTCGTCCGCGCATTCAACGAAGGCCTCGACAACGCTCCGGAGTGGGAGTCGCCGCAGACCGGGGCATGGGGACTACGCGTTCCGCGCGCCATCGGCGACCGGCTGATGCTTCGGGCGCTGCGAGACTCCGGAGGCGGCGCGATCGCCGTCGACGAAGCAGAGATCGAGTCCGCGGCCGCGGAGCTCCGGACAACCGAGGGCATCGACGCCGGTCCGGAAGCCGGGGCGGCGCTGCTGGCGCTGCGGACGCTGAAGGCCGAGGGAACGATCGGAAGCGATGACATCGTTGTCCTGTTCAGCACCGGTGGCAATAAGTACCGCTGACCGCGTGAGCGAAATCACCGCCGCAACCGCGGCGAACAGTTACATTCATGTCAACGGTAGACGACCTTGTGCCGTCTAACCGGGACCGAGGGAAATGACGATGAACGTACGATCCGCTGTGCTGCTGTGCGCTGTTCTGGCGCTTGGCGAACAGGCGCTCGGACAGTGTCCCACCGGCGCACCAGGTTCCTTCAACCTCACCGCGCCGGCCAACAACAGTACGACCAGCTCGACTCCGACGCTGAACTGGTCAGCGGCCTCGGGTGCGGATCATTACGTCATTCACGTAAGCACGCAGAACCCGCCCACCCCCACGGCCAACGACCCGGTCGTCAACGCCCCGACGACCAAATTCACATTCGGCCAGGCACTTCCGGCCGGCACCTACTACTGGTCGGTCGATGCCTACCCCCCAAACTGCTCGACCTCGACGACTTCCAGCGCCGTTTTCAGCTTTACGGTCGCCGCGGCCGCGGCCTGTCCAACCGCACCACCCGCATTGATCACGCCGGCGAGCAACGACACCGTCGATACACCGGTGAGCTTCGACTGGAGCGACGTCTCCGGCGCGACGTTCTACCGGCTCTATACCTCGATCAACGGCGGCACGCCGGCGGTTCTCGCGGTCACGCGCGACTCCCACTACGACGCCGACCTCCCGGCCGGTGCCTCGGTCGATTGGTGGGCCGAAGCCGCCGCTGACAATTGCAGCCCCATGGACTCGGCACACTCCCATTTCACCGTCAGCAGCGCGAACTGTCCAAGCAGCCCGGGCTCACCGACGGTCGTCTCTCCCGCAAGCGGGTCGACCGGCTTGACGTCGCCTGTCACCTTCCAGTGGACGGCGGTCTCAGGCGCCACGAATTACATAGTCTGGGGAACTTCGTCCGGGACATCTGCCAGCAGCAGCGACCGATACACGATCGGCACGACATCGTCCACTCAGCTCACCGCCCCTGTTCCGCAAGGCGGCCTGGCGTGGTATGTCGAGGCCGATTTCGGCAACTGTCCCACGGCGACCTACTCCAAAGCGTCCGCTCTGTCCGTCTCGACCGCGGCGGTCTGCGGCACTACACCGGCAACGCTCCTTGCCCCAGCAAGCGGCGCCACCGGCCTGACCTCGCCGGTCACGTTCAAGTGGACCGCGGTCTCGGGCGCTTCCGGCTACCAGCTCTACATCGCACAGGGCACTGATCCCGGCGACCTGGTGGGCACGACGACGGCTACCTCGTTGACCAAGCTCGTTTCGGACGGTTCGCTGACGTGGTGGGTAGTGACGAACTTCGCCGGATGCCCGGACGTGATGTCGGCCAAATCGACGTTCACGAGCGGCACGCAGGCGACGTGCGGAGCGACCGCGACGCTCAACTCCCCCGCCGACGGCGCGACGGTCAGCTCACCCGTGACGTTCTCATGGAGCACCGTCGCCGGCGCGAGCGGGTATCGCCTCTGGATTTCCGTCAACGGAGGCTCGCCCATCCTGGCCGCGCACAGCGCGACGGCGGCCGGCACGTCGCAGCAGGTGCAACTGACGAGCGGCGCGGACGAGTGGTACGTGGAGACGATCTTCAGCAACGGGTGCGACTCGACCTTCTCCGCGCATCGCCACTTCACCGTCGGCACGGCCGCGAACTGCGATACGCACAAGCCGGCCACGCTCACCTCACCGATCGGCGGCGCGCTGGTGACGAGCCCGGTCACGTTCAACTGGGCGGCCACCGACTCAACCGCCCTTCAATACCGCGTCTGGGTCTCGCTCAATGGCGATCCGTTCTCCGACATCGGCTCTACCAAGAACACGAAGCTCCAGTACGACTTCACGACGACCACAGGCAACGGGCAGTGGTTCGTGGAGACGCTGTTCGAGAACTGCCCCGTGGTCGCCTCGGCGAAAGCGAACTTCGTCATCCCGCCGATCGGCTGCGGCACCACCGGTCCGCAGCTCATCTCGCCGCCCGCCGGCGCGACGGCCAGTGCACCAGTGACGTTCGTCTGGAGCGCGGTCACGGACGCCACCGATTACCGCGTGATTTGGACGCTCAACGGCAACAACATGCCGGTGCTGACGACGACCGACACCTCCATCACGCACATCATTCCGCCCGGCCTCGTCGAGTGGCGTGTCCAGGCCACCTTCGACGACTGCCCCTCGACGCATTCGACAAAATCCCAATTCACGATTCCGCCGGCGCCAAGCTGCCCGACCGACGGGCCGGTGCTTACCGCTCCGGCCGACGGCGCCACGAATCTCGACTCGCCGGTCCATTTCGACTGGAACCCCGTCAGCAACGCCATTGGTTACACCGTGTTCGTCCGCCACAATGACGGCGCGCCGACGCAACTGGCCGACACCACGACGCGTACGGCCGTCACAAAGTCCATACCGGAAGGTCAGACCGAGTGGTGGGTGGTGGCGTTCGTCAACGGCTGTCCGCCAGTAGAGTCGAAGCACGCCACCTTCACGATCCCTTTGACGAGTTGCGAGAACCCGCGGCCGATCCTCTTTACACCCGCGGATAACAGCACCGGCCTGGCCTCCCCCGTTCATTTCGAATGGTCGCGCATCGACAACGCCACACAATACAAAGTCTGGGCCGCGGTCGGCGACGACGACCCCAGCGTCATCGGCACGACCACGGTCAACAAATTGACCGCCAGCGTGCCAAGCGGCACGATCCATTGGTACGTCGAAGCGTTCTTCGACTCATGCCCGGCGCTCGAATCAGCCACCAGCGAGTTCACCGTGCGCACGTCGCCACCTCCCTGTGGCACACCGGACCGGCCCAAAGCGACCGCGCCCGCGCAGGTGGCTTCGAACAGCAGCTACACCGTCCATTGGAGCGCCGTGCTGAACTCGACCAGCTACGAGTTGCAGGAGTCGTCCACCGCGGACTTCTCCACCGCTACGACCCAGGTTGTAACGGACCTCTCCGCCAGCTTCGTCCACACGACAGCAACCACTGCGCAGAAGTGGCGCTACCGCGTCCGCGCGATCAGCAGTTGCGACGACGAGCGCGGGCCCTACTCGCGCATCGTGATCGTGGCGGTCCTTCCGGACGCGCCGCGGAAGCAAACGAGCGTCGAGATCGGCACGACCAGCACGATCCGCCAGACGATATTCGTCCCAGGCCGTACACCGGCGGTGCCGTTCACCGCCCGCACGGACAAACCGTGGGCCACGGTGACGCCGTCCTCCGGAACGCTCGGCCCGCAGGGCGTGACGCTGACGGTAGTCTCCGATCCGAAAGCGCTGAAGCTCGGCACGAACACCGCCACCGTCATCCTCACCTTTAGCGCCGCCAGCAAGGAAGGCGTCAGCGCCAGCGACACGACACCGCCGCCGCCGGCCACCGTGCCGGTCTCGGTGACGACCGTGACGCCGGTGGCCTCCGGCGGCAAGAGCTCGCCGCTTCCCAACTCGCTCATCATTCCCGCCGTCGGTCACGCCCTCGGCGCGAACAATTCGCTCTTCGAGTCGGACCTCCGCATCGCCAACATCACGGCTCAGGCGATGACGTATCTGCTCAACTTCACGTTGACGGCAACGGACGGCACCCAGTCGGGACAGTCGACGACGATTCAGGTCAATCCGGGCTCCACCATGGCCCTCGACGACATCCTGACCAGTTTCTTCGGCGACGGCTCCGACGGCTCGAGCGCGCTCGGCGCGCTGGAGATCCGGCCGACGACCACGACGCAGAGCGGCACCGTGAGCGTGCAGACGGTGGCCTCCAGCCGCACCTACGACTCCACGCCGACCGGCACCTTCGGACAGTTCATCCCGGCCATTCCCTTCTCGCAGTTCATCAGCCAGTCGATCGATTCCTCGCCGAACCCGATCCTTTCCCTGCAGCAGATCGCTCAGTCGTCCGCCTATCGGACGAACTTCGGCATCGTGGAAGGAGCGGGCGAACCGGCCAACGTCCTCGTCCATGTCTTCAACAATCAAGGCACAGAGGTCGTGCCTCCGATTCCGCTGTCGCTCCTGCCCGGCGAGCACATGCAACGGAACCTCCTCGCCGACAACAACATCACCCTCACCGACGGCCGTTTCGAAGTGGAAGTCGTGTCGCCGACAGGCAAGGTGTCCGCGTATGCGTCCGTGATCGACAACCTCACGAACGATCCGCTGATGGTCTTCCCGGTGCTGAAGGGCTCGGAGGCGGCCACGCGCTACGTCATCCCGGGCGTCGCCGACATCAACAACGGTGTGGCCAGTTGGCGCAGCGATATTCGCCTCTTCAATCCCGGCTCCACCGACGTGAACGCGACGCTCACCTACTTCCCGCAGCCCGGCAACACCGGGGCGAGCGGGCCGACGCAGGTGACGGTCCCGGCCGGTCAGGTGCTGGCCGTCAACAATTCATTGAACCAGCTTTTCACGCTCTCCAACACCGGCGGGTCGATGCTCGTCACCACGCCGGCGAGCTCGAAACTCGTCGTCACCGCGCGCACCTACAACCAGACCTCGAACGGAACGTACGGCCAGTTCATCCCGGCCGTGACGCCGGCCGATTCGGTCGGCCTGGCCGACAACCGCGTGCTGCAACTGCTCCAGCTCGAGACGTCCGACCAGTTCCGCACGAACGTCGGCTTCGTCGAGACCAGCGGCAATCCGGTGACGATCGAGGTCTCGGCCATCCCCACCGACTCGAAGGTGGCCGCCAAGACTCAGATCCCGCTGGCAGCGAATCAGTTCCTGCAAGTGTCGCTGGCCCAGTTCGGCCTTGGGACCGCCTACAACGTCCGCGTCACGGTAAAGGTGATCAGCGGCACCGGCCGCGTCACCGCGTATGGATCGGTGATCGATGCGGTGACACAGGATCCGACGTACGTGCCGTCGCAGTAGGGGGTGGCGGGTGGGGAGTGGGGGGTGGGAGCTGAGCCGGTGGCGATTCGCACCGGCGCTCCCGCTCGCCATTCCCACCTCCCACCCCCCACCCCCCACACCCCACCCCCGCAATCCATATAATGCCCGCCGGTTAAATCACTGGAGGTTTCCTTGGCAGACGAACAGTACGACGTGGTGGTCATCGGCAGCGGTCCGGGCGGATATGTCGCCGGCATCCGGGCCGGTCAGCTCGGCCTGAAGGTCGCCGTCGTCGAGAAAGATCCCTTTCTGGGTGGGACGTGCCTGCACCGCGGCTGCATCCCCACCAAATCGCTCCTCGAGAACGCCGACGTCTGGACGAAGATCCAGAAGTCGAAAGAGTTCGGCATCACGGTCGGCGATGTGACGCTCGACTGGAGCGTCGTCCAGACCCGCAAACAGGACGTTGTCGACGCTAACGCCAAAGGCATCGAGTTTCTCTTCAAGAAGAACAAGGTCGAGCGCATCACCGGCTTCGGCAAACTGGCCGGCAAGAGTGTCGTCGAAGTCAGCGGCGACGGGGGCGCGCGGCGGCTCAATACGAAGAACGTCATCCTGGCCATGGGCTCCGTCCCGAAAGACCTGCCGCACATCAAGGCCGACGGCAAACGCATCATCAACTCCGACCACATCCTGAAGATCAGCGAGGTTCCCAAGTCGATGCTCGTCATCGGCGCCGGCGCCGTGGGATGCGAGTTCGCCTCGATCTTCTCCCGCTTCGGCACGAAGGTGACCATCGTCGAAGTGATGCCGCTGCTGCTGCCGATCGAAGATGAGGAGATCTCGAAAGAGTTCACGCGCATCTTCAAGAAGAAAGGCATCGAAGTGCTGACCGACGCGAAGGTCGAGTCGGCCGAGGCCGGCGACGCCGGCGTGAAGGTCGTCGTCAGCTCGAAAGGAAAGCAGCAGACCTTCGATGTCGAGATCGTCCTCTCCGCCACCGGCCGCCGCGCAGTCACCGAGAACTGCGGACTGGAAGGGACGAAGGTCGTCATCGAGCGCGGCTTCGTGCAGGTCGATCCGTTCATGCGCACGGGCGAACCGAATATCTACGCCATCGGCGACATCGTCCCCACCCCCGCCCTGGCCCACTGTGCCTCGGCCGAGGGAATCCTGGCCGTGGAGAAGATGAAGGGGCTGGAAGTGCGTCCCATCAACTACGACCATGTGCCCAACGCCACGTACACAGACCCCGAGGTCGCCTCCGCCGGCCTCACGGAAAAGAAAGCGAAAGAGCGTGGTCACGACGTGAAGATCGGCAAGTTCCCCTTCACGGCGAACGCGAAGGCCAAGATCCTCGGCGAAGCGGGCGGCATGGTGAAGCTCGTGTCTTCGAAAAAGTATGACGAGCTCCTCGGCGTCCACATCGTCGGCCCGAAAGCGACCGAGCTGATCGCCGAGGCGTGCGCCGCCCTGGAGCTCGAAGCGACCAGCGAATCGATCGCCAAGACCATCCACGCGCACCCCACACTCTCCGAGGCCATGATGGAAGCGGCGGAGGACGTGGCCGGGCACTCGATACATCAGTGACGCGCGGTTGCGAGGTCGCGCGGTTTCGGGGTCTCGCGGCGTTCGATTCGCCCGGACACCGCGAGACCGCGCAACCCCGAGACCTCGTACCCGATCCTCGACGCTCCCAATGACAAACAGACCATGACTATCGACACCCACGGCCTCACCCGCGAGAACCTGCTCGAGATCGATTACTTTCTCCGGCTGACGCGGACCCTCGAAGAGCGTCTGGTCGCGCTTTTCCGTCAGGCCAAGGTCATCGGCGGCCTGTATCGTTCCCTCGGGCAGGAAGGTGAATCGGTGGCGGCGGCGTATGCACTCGACTATGCGCTCGGCGATGTCGTGCAGCCGCTGATCCGCAACATGGGCTCGATCCTCGTGGCCGGCGCGAAGCCCGCCGACATCATCAAGCAGTACATGGCCAAGGGCGATTCGCCGACGCGCGGCCGTGAGCTCAACATCCACTTCGGCCATCCGGCGCGGGACGGGTTCATCGGACAGATCTCGATGCTCGGCGACATGATCCCGGTCATGGCCGGCATCGTGCTGGCCGGCCGGATGCAGAAACGCAATCTCGTCGGCATGGCCTTCATCGGTGACGGCGCATCGTCGACCGGGGCGTTCTACGAGGGGATGAATTTCGCCACGGTGCAACGGCTCCCGCTCGTGGTCGTGCTCGAGAACAACGGCTACGCCTACTCCACGCCGACGTCGAAACAGAGCGCCGTCAAATCGCTGGCCGACAAAGCGCAGGCCTTCGGCTGCGCCAGCGAGACCGTCGACGGCAATGACGTCCTCGCCACCTACGCCGCCGCAAAGCGGGCCGTCGAGCGCGGACGCGAAGGCGGAGGGGTGACGCTCATCGAAGCGAAAACGTTCCGCATGAAAGGCCACGCCGAGCACGACAACCAGTCGTACGTGCCCCAGGCGCTGATCGAGGAGTGGTCGGCGAAGGATCCGGTCGTCCGCTTTGAAGCCGCGCTGGTCGAGGCAGGTATCGCCACTGCCGCTGAATTCGAATCGATCCAGTCGCGCGTGCGCCGCGAAGTTGACGCGGCAACGGACGAAGCCGAACGCTCGCCGATGCCGCGGCCCGAGGAAGCAGGGATGGGGCTGTTCGCGGGAGACGGGTACTGGGAGGCGAAGGAAGGATGAAGATCGAAGGATGAATGCGGAAGGATGAAGGATGAACGAATCCGCGCGATCATCCTTCATCCTTCATCCTTCATCCTTCACTATAAAAAACATGGCAGAAACCACCTACCTCGACGCCATCCGCGAAGCGATGATCGAAGAGATGCGGCGCGATCCGCGCGTCTTCCTCATCGGCGAGGATGTCGGTGCTTACGGCGGAGCGTTCAAGACCAGCGCCGGCATGATCGAAGAGTTCGGGGCGGAGCGGGTCATCGACACGCCCATCTCCGAGGTGGCCATCGTCGGTGCGGCCTCGGGGGCCGCGCTGATGGGGATGCGGCCGATCGCGGAGATGCAGTTCATCGACTTCATCACCTGCGCGTACGACATCCTGGTCAACTTCACGGCCACGTCGCGCTACCGCGTCGGCAGTCCCTGTCCCATCGTCATCCGCGGCCCGGCCGGCGGCGGCACGCATGGAGGACCCTTCCACTCGCTCAACCCCGAGGCCATGTTCATGAACCGGCCCGGGCTCAAGATCGTCGCCCCCGGGACGGCCTACGATGCCAAGGGACTGCTCAAGGCAGCCGTTCGCGACGACGATCCGGTGCTCTTCATCGAACACAAGTACCTCTACCGGCGCATCAAGGAAGAGCTGCCAACGGAGGACTACATCGTCCCGATCGGTAAGGCCAATGTGCGCCGCAGCGGGAGCGACCTCACCATCATCACCTGGGGCTCGATGATCTACGTCGCCGACGACGCCGCGGCGGAGCTGGCGAAAGACGGCGTCTCCGTCGAGGTCATCGACCTGCGTTCCATCATCCCCTTCGACGAAGAAGCGATCCTCAACTCCGTCGCCAAGACCAACCGCGTCATCATCCTGCACGAGGCGCCGCTGACGGGCGGAGCCGGCGCCGAGTTCGCCGCGCGCATCGCCGAGAAGGCGTTCGACTACCTCGACGCGCCGATCAAGCGGGTGGCCGCCCTCGACGTGCCGACGCCATATTCGCCCCCGCTCGAAGCCGCCGCGCTGCCGGACAAGGCGCGCCTGCTCGCCGCGGCGCGGGAGCTGCTCGCGTATTGATACGGTTGCTCAGGTCACGGATTTGCAGTACAAGGCGGGCCGTCAGGGAGCACGCATTCAAATGCCAATCGATGTCGTCATGCCGCAGATGGGCGAGTCAATCGCCGAGGGAACCGTGGTCAAGTGGCTGAAGAAGCCAGGCGAGAAGGTGGAGCGCGATGAGCCGCTCCTCGAAATCTCGACGGACAAAGTGGACGCGGAGATCCCCTCCCCCGCCTCGGGAACGCTGGCCGAGATCCTGGCCCAGGAAGGGCAGACCGTCGGCGTCAACTCCGTCGTCGCCCGTATCACCGCGGCAGGCGAAGCCGCCGCGCCCGCCCCAACTCCGGCCGCGCACGCCCCATCTGCACCAGCCGCGCAAGCCCCGTCTGCACCGCCGCCACCCGCCCCCGCCGCGCCGCCGGTCGCCCCTCCTCCTCCACCCACCACACCGCCACCACCCGCTCCAAAACCAGCACCCCAACCCGAAGCCGCAGCACCCACCGGGCAACCCAGTAACCCCGCAACTCAGCAACCCAGCAACCCAGTAACCCCACAACCGCGAGACCCCGAGACCGCGCAACCCCGAGACCCCGCACCCGCGCAACCGCGCGACCCCGACTCCCTCGACGAACGCCGCCGCACCAAATCCTCCCCGCTCGTCCGGAAGATCGCCCAGGAGAACAACGTCGACATCTCCCGCATCCAGGGCTCCGGCGTCTCCGGCCGGGTGACGAAGAACGACATCATCGACTTCATGCAGCGACCCTCACCCGCTGCAACCCAGCAACCCCCGGCAGCCGAGCAACCAGCGCCAGCCTCGCGTCCCGCCGCCATGACCTTCACTCCCGGCGAGAACAACCGCATCGAGCCGCTTTCGGTGATGCGCAAGAAGATCGCCCAGCACATGGTGCTCTCGAAGCAGACCTCGGCGCACGTGACGACGGTCTTCGAAGTCGACTTCACGAACATCGACAAGCTTCGCCGCCGCTACAAAGACGCCTACGCCGAGCGCGGCGCCAAACTGACCTTCCTCCCCTTCGTCATCCAGGCCATCGTGGCCGGCCTGCGCGAGTTCCCCGTCATCAATGCGTCGATGGATGAGTCGTCGGTCATCTACCACCGCGATCTGAACATCGGCATCGCCGTCGCTCTTGAATGGGGCCTCATCGTCCCGGTGGTGAAGAACGCGGACGAGAAGAACATCCTCGGTCTCTCCAAGGCCATCAACGACCTCGGCGAGCGCGCCCGGACGAAGAAGCTCACCCCCGACGACGTCCAGGGCGGAACGTTTACCATCACCAACCCCGGCATCTACGGCGGCCTGTTCGGGACGCCGATCATCAATCAGCCGCAGGTGGCCATCCTCGGCGTCGGCGGTGTGAAGAAGCGTCCGGTCGTGGTGGAAACAAAGGAAGGCGACGTCATCGCCATCCGCTCGATGTGCATCCTCTCGCTGACCTTCGATCACCGCCTCATCGACGGCGCCATCGCCGATCAGTTCATGGCCAGCGTCCGGGCGTTCATCGAAGCGGGGCAGTTCACACTATAAGATCACCTGACAGGAGAACAGAATGGCATACGCGATCGTCCACCATTTTCCCGGCGGAACAAAAGAGCAGTACGAGGCCTCGCTCGCGGCTGTGCATCCCAACAGAGGCACTCTACCGAAGGGCCAGATCTACCACGCGGCCGGCCCGTCGAGAGGCGGCTGGACAATCGTCGCCGTCCACGACTCCAAGGAGAACTGGGAGCGCTTCCGCGACGACGTTCTGCTGCCCCGTTTGCACGAGGGCGTCAAAGGGGGGTTCCCCACGCCACCCCAGGAGACTGCCTTCGAGGTCTACAACCTGCAGCCCTGACCGATTCTTCGAGATCGGTCTCACCTTCTCACCTGGCGGAATGAAAGGTTCCGCGGAGTCGCGCATGTTCTCTTGCGACATATGCGCCGCATCCTCATGCTCGCGCTCGTGCTGGCCACATCGGCGTCACACGCGCAGTTCGTCCCGCCCATCCTCAAAGGCATCAAGGGCGACGGCACGGCGCGGCAGACGAACGGCCCCATCCCCTTCCCCGCGGCCGATGAAACGTGGCTACAGGCGCGCTCGAGGCACTTCGTCTTCATCAGCAGCTCGGACGAGAGACGGACGCGCGCCGTGGGCGCGGAGCTGGAGACGCTTGCTTCCGCCCTGACGCGGGTCGACTCCACGTTCGCGCCTTCGGCCACGCCGACGCGCGTCATCGTCTTTACAAACCGCCGCGAAAGCCATCCGTACTTCGAGGTTCTGCTGAATCGGCGCGAGGCGAACAGCACCGGTGTGTTCGTCCGGCAGCGGGACGGCGGAACGATTCTGATCAATCAGGACTACTCCTGGCACGGCGGCGACCGGGCTCCGCTGCACGAGCTCATCCACTACCTCATGCAATCAGGCGATGCCAAAGCGCCTCTGTGGCTGGAGGAAGGAATCGCCGAATACTTCAGCAACGCAACCATCCGTTCGCGATCCATCTCCGCCGGTGAACCGATGGCGAACCACATCACCGTCCTACGGCAACGCACGCACATCCCGCCGGCGCAGCTCTTTGCCGTCGTTCGCGAGTCCGACACCTACAACGTCTCCAGCGGACAGGAACTCTTCTACGCCGAGAGCTGGGCCATCGTCGACTGGCTGGTGCGCACCTCGGGGAACAACGGCGCCGACTTCTATGCCTTCGTTCACGAGGTCTCCCACGGCGCAACTGCCGAGGCCGCGCTGCGGACGCACTATCACCGGTCCCTGCGCGACGTCGATGCGGCGCTTTCCCGATACACGACGCCACAGCCGGTGGCATGGTCGATCACACTCCCTGTGCCCGAGACCGACATCTCCGTCACGACCCGGCCGCTCGATCGCGCGTCGATGCTTTACGAGCTTGGCCACTTCCTGAGCGGGATGGAAGAGCTCTCGTCCGAGGCCGAACGACACTATCGCGCCGCCCTGGAGGTCAATCCACGGCACGCGCGCTCGCTGGCCGGCCTCGGCATGTTACGGGCCTCCGCGGCCAGGTACGCCGAGGCCACGGCGCTGTTCGAACGTGCCATCGCCGCCGCCCCGAACGACGTCGAAGTGGCCCTCGAGTATGCCGAGGCGCTGATGCAGGACCAGATCGGTGCCCTGGCGCAGAGCTCCGGCATCACCGACGATGACACGACGCGCTTCCGCAAAGCGCGCACACTCGTACAGGGCGCGCTGGAGCATCGCAACGATCCCGACTTTCCCGCCGCTCGCGCCGCCGGCGACCTCGGCACGACCTACAGCGTCGAGAACGACGTCGCACCCGGAATCGCCGCGCTCGAAGAGGCCCGCAAGCTCCTCCCCGCTCGGACCGACTTCGCCCTGCAGCTTCTTGCCATGTACCGCCGCTCCGGAGATCGCGCCAAGGCTGATTCGCTCTTCGCACAGCTCGACGCGGCCGGCAACGCGCAGATCTCCTTCGCCGCTCGCGCCGTAATCGTCCGTGCCGAGTTGGCGCGCGCCAACGCGCTGACGCACGAACAGCGTCTCGACGAAGCGGCCGTCATCATCCGCGAGCTGGCCGCAAACGCTCCCGACCCCGATGCCCGCCACGATTTCGAGGCGCAGGCTGCCGAGCTGACGCGCGTCGCCGAACAAAACCGGCAGATCGATGCGTTCAACAAGATCGTCGCCCAGGTCAACGCCGGAAAGTACCGCGAAGCCATCCAGGCGATGAACGAGTTCCTTCCCACCGCCACCGACCCCAACATCGTCCGTGACGCGAAGAAGCTTCAGAAAGAGCTGGCGGAGTGGAGGCCGTGAGGCGCGCAGCGGCAGCGAAACGTAGGTCGGACTCTCAGTCCGACCAGAGCTTGCGCGGCTCTTAACTACAGGCGGTTATCAAATACCGTGCTCCCGAGCTCCGGCCGGACTGAGAGTCCGACTACGTTTGGCCAGGCGCAACGAAATCTGGGCGAATGCCGTGCGGTTCTCAAAGCCCGCGATGCGCGTCTGTGAGCTCCGCAACCTTCACCTCGTCACCTACGAGAACGGCATGCGGCTGCAGCAGAAGCTCGTGGAGCTGCGGCAGGAAGAGGCCATCCCCGATCAACTCCTCCTTCTCGAACACCCTCCCGTCATCACGCTCGGCCGCGGCGGGGACGTGCGCAATCTTCTCGCTCCCGCCGCGACGCTGGCGTCCGAGCGGGTTCGTTTCTACGAGACCACGCGCGGCGGCGACATCACCTACCACGGCCCCGGCCAGCTCGTCGGCTATCCGATCATCCACCTCGGCGAAGGCAACCGCGACGTTCGCAAGTACGTGACGAAGCTCGAAGAAGTGCTGATCCGCACCGTCGCCGAATATGGCATCACCGCCGGGCGCGCGGAGGGGAAGCGCGGCATCTGGGCCGGCGACGACAAGATCGCCGCCATCGGCGTGCGCATCGCACGCTGGGTCACGTCGCACGGCTTCGCCCTGAACGTGACGACGAACCTCGACCACTTCCGCCTCATCACGCCGTGTGGACTGCAGGGCACCGGCGTGACGTCGATCGCGCACCTTGCCGGACGCGACATCGCCCTCGACGACGTGCGTGCCATCGTCGCCGCGAAATTCGCCGAGGTCTTCGAGCGGGAGGTCGTGACACGCCCGGAGAGCATCCGCCTCGTCAAAGTCGTCGTCCACGACGGTGAGCGCGTCCTGCTGCTCCACCGCAAACCGGAGCGCGGCAACTTCTGGCAACCGATCACAGGCTCGATCGAGGATGGCGAGGTGCCGCTTGACGCCGCGCGACGCGAGCTGGCCGAGGAGACCGGACATGGCGGCGAGCCCGAGGGTATCGATCTCGATCAATCGTTCATGATCGAGTCGCAGTTCCTGGCCGCAACCATGCCTCCGCCGATCGTCGCCACGGAGACCGCGTTCACATTCGCCATGCCTCCAGGCACGGCCATTCGCATGGATGCGAACGAGCACGACCACTACGGCTGGTTCTCATTCGCCGAGGCCTATGAAAAGATCCGCTGGACCGACGACCGCGAGGCGTTGGAGAAGGTTGAGTCGCGGTTGCGAAGTAACGCGGCCGCGCAGTCGCGGGGTGAAGACACCGCGAGACCCCGAGACCTCGCAACCGCGCCACCAACCCAATGACCGCTACCGACTCGAAAACCGCCCCCATCAACCGCCGCGCCGGCCATCGTCCGGACTGGCTGAAGATCCGCGTGCCGGGGGATCTGGCGCAGCTTCCGGTGTCGAAGCTGATGAACGATCTGGCGCTCAACACGGTCTGTCAGGAAGCGCGCTGCCCGAACATATTCGAGTGCTGGAGCGCCGGCACGGCCACGTTCATGATCCTCGGCGAGATCTGCACGCGGCGCTGTACGTTCTGCGCGGTGGGCAAAGGGAAACCGCTCGCTGCCGATGCCGGCGAGCCGCGCCGCGTCGCCGAGGCTGTTTCGAAGATGGGCGTGCGCCACGCCATCATCACCATGGTCAATCGCGACGACATGCCGGACGGCGGCGCCGCACACCTCGCCGAAACGGTATGCGCCGTCCGCGAGGAGACGGGCGCGGCGGTGGAGGTGCTGATCTCCGACCTGGAAGGCAACCGCAACGCGCTCCGCATCGTCATCGATTCGCATCCCGACGTTCTCGCACACAACGTCGAGACCGTGCCGCGGCTCTACCCGGCAGTGCGTCCCGTCGCAAAGTACCAACGCTCGCTCGACGTGCTGCGCTGGGCCTCCGAGGAGCGCACCGGCAAGATGCTGACGAAATCGTCGCTCATGCTCGGCCTCGGTGAGACCGAAGAGGAAGTGATGGCCGTGGCTGCCGACCTGCGCGACGCCGGCGTCGACATCGTCACCTTCGGCCAGTACCTGGCACCGACCGGCAATCACCATCCCGTGCGGCGCTACTACACCCCCGACGAGTTCGCGACACTGGGTGCGAACGCAAAGGCCCTGGGTTTCCATCACGTCGAGTCCGCCCCGCTGGTGAGAAGCTCGTATATGGCGCATCGGGCGGTGGGTGGGGGATAGGTTGCTGGGGTCTGCGGTCTTGCGGTCTCGGGGTCTCGCGGTGGTGATCCACGCCTGACGCCTGAACCCTCGCTCGGGCAACTTCGCAATCAAGCAACCCAGTAACCCAGCAACTCAGTAACCCAACAACGACCGCGAGACCGCGCAACCGCGCGACCCCGTAACCGCGTATAGAATCCCGCCCGATGCCACGGGTCATATTCGTCGATGAAGGAAAGGCGGCGGAGTTTCCCGCGGGATCGACGCTCCTCTCCTGCGCCGGCGCGATGGACGTGCGCGTCAGTCACGTCTGCGGCGGCGACGGAGCGTGCGGAACATGCAGGGTGGAAGTCATCGACGGCTGGGATAACCTCACGCCGCCGACACCCGACGAGACATACAAAGAGCTCGAAGCACCGTACCGTCTCTCGTGCCAGTCGAAGCTGATCGGCGATGTGATTTTGAAAGTGGCGAAGATAGAGTGAGGACGTTGTCGGTTATCGGTGATCGGTTGTCGGGGACTCGATCTCCAACCATCGACCACCGACAACCGACAACCGACAACGAGGCGCAAATGACGACGATTGAATCACCGCTCACAACCCTCACCAGCCAGCAACTCAACACGCTCTTCCAGTACACCATCGAGGCGTACAAGACGTTCGAGAAGCTGGCGGAGAATCTGTCCAATCCGCTGACCGCGAACATGTTCAAGCAGTTCGCCGTCGATGAGCGAGCCACGCGCGATCTGATCGAGAAGAAGATCGCCGCGACCGGTACCGCCCGCAGCCGCGTGACGCTGGCGAACGACCTTGCCTTTCAGGACATCCTGGAGGGGGATCTCTCCTATCGCGAGACCACCGAGTTCCTCATCGCCCGCGAGCGGACGATGGAGCGCAAGCTGGCCGAGCTGGGCCGCGGCGCGACGGTCATCGATCGCGGTTTTGTCGTCTACCTCGGCGCATCCAAGCGCGCCCACATCGTCGAGCTGGAGCGCGAGCTGGAATTGACCAAGCTCGATCGCGATTGGTTCAAGCGCGAAGATGCCGAAGCCCGCCTCGTGCGCGGCCCCGCCACACCATGAACCTTTCGATATCCCAGACCGCGGCGCTGCACCTCCAGCAAGACCTGGACGGCCGCATCCTCCGCATCGCCTTCACCACCGGCTGCGGCGGCAGCGGCTATCGCCTCGGATATTCGGACGCGCCGATCGACGGTGACCAGGTCGTGGAGGTGAGCGGCATCCGCGTGGCCCTCGACGATATGTCCGCCTCCCGCCTCGACGGCGCCGTCATCGCCTACGACGCCGATGAAGATGGCTACCTGCTCGATCACCCCGACGCCGTCAGCGCCGTCTGGTGCGGATGAGCGGCGCTTCGCGGGTGTGATAGCGCCGAAAGCCGAAACCGGTGCATAATTAATCATTCCCCCGACATCGAATGGAGGCGCTATGAAGCTCCGTAGAATCCTCTCCGCAGCACTGGTCGTGACATCGATGGCATTCGCCATCCCCGCCCAGGCTGGCCACTGCATGAAACAGGACATGGCCTGTTGCAAGGACCACAAAGCTTGCAAGAAGGACCACATGGACTGCTGCAAGAAGAGCGGCGGCAAGAAGTCCTGCTCGCACAAAGACGACTGCTGTGCCACCGAGTGCGGCACGCACGAGAAGAGCTAACCGGCACGGCCGGCAACGCCGTCAGGCGCGCAGCGAAGTAGCGAACTCCATCGCGTGGTACGTGATGATCAGATCCGCCCCCGCGCGCTTGATCGACGTCAGGATCTCGTTCATCACCCGCGGGCCATCGATCCAGCCGCGTTCCGCGGCCGCTTTCACCATCGAATACTCACCGCTGACGTTGTACGCCGCTACCGGCAGGTCGAAGTTATCGCGCGCGGCGCGGATGACGTCCAGGTACGAAAGCGCCGGCTTGACCATGATCATGTCGGCCCCTTCCTCGACGTCGAGCTCCATCTCACGGATCGCTTCCCGGATGTTGGCAGGGTCCATCTGATAGCCGCGGCGATCGCCGAACTGCGGAGCCGACTCGGCGGCTTCGCGGAACGGCCCATAGAAGCCTGATGCATATTTGGCCGAGTAGGCCATGATCCCAACCTCGGTCAGTCCCGCGTCGTCGAGCGTGTCGCGGATCGCGCCGACGCGGCCGTCCATCATGTCTGACGGCGCCACGAAATCGGCCCCAGCCGCCGCGAACGAGAGCGCCTGCTTCGCCAGCAGCGGCAGGGTCTCGTCATTGTCGACGTCCGCCACGCCATTGCGCTCGACGATGACGCCGCAATGCCCATGGTCTGTGTACTCGCAGAGGCAGACGTCCGCCATCACCGCCATCTGCGGCACGGCGCGCTTGATGGCCTTGATCCCCTCCTGCACCGGTCCCGTGGGATCCCACGACGCAGAGCCGATGGCATCCTTGTACTCGGGAAGCCCGAACAGGAGAATGGCCCGGATGCCGGCATCGTACGCGCGACGCGCATCCTCGGCAGCCTCGCGGGCACGAAGCTGCCACACTCCAGGCATCGATCCGATCTCCACCTTCGGCCGCGAGTCCGGCACGACGAAGAGCGGATAGATGAGGTCCTCGGGGCGCACGATCGTCTCCCGCACCAGAGCCCGGATCGACTCCGTGCGGCGCAGCCTCCGCGGCCGCCGCGCCAGCGCGTCGGTAATGGTCTCACTCGGCTGGATCGACGTCGCTATCGTAGTCATCGCTGTCTCCGTAGAAAAAGGCCCGGGCACACTCGCCCGAGCAGAACCGCCGTCCTGTAGCCCGGTAGACGCAGTCGGCGCAGAAGTGTTTCCCGCATGTGGGGCAATGTTCGAGCCGCACGCTCTCCTCGGGATCGCCGCAACGGATGCAGTGCTGCCCTTCGTCGGACATTCAGACGCTCCACGCCGCCGAAATTTTCCGCGCCGCGCGGCGTTGAGTATATCCTCCGACCCCACCCCCCTGGCGGTGTAGCTCAGTTTGGTTAGAGCGGGCGTCTCATAAGCGCTAGGTCACTGGTTCGACTCCAGTCACCGCCACCATCGCTTCCTCCTCCCAGCGACTCCGCGCTGCCTGCCTGAGTCCGCTCGTACCCTTGACAAGCATGGCGAATGGATTATTTTGAGAGAATTACGTGAGGAGTCCGGCTATGAGAACTGCCAGTTTCGTGACACTCCTGATCCTGGTCTCCGCGTCCTCCGCATTCACGGCAATCACTCCCGGCCCTGTCATTGCCAACGGACAGAGCCTTCCTGTCGTGGCTGATCTCGACGGGAACGGACTCGATGACATCATCCTCAGCCGCTCGGTTCTGTTGAACCAGGGGAATGGTCAGTTCGTGAGTCACGATCTCAATCTGGCTCAAACAGAGGAAGTGATCGACTGGCTGGATCTGAACGGTGACGGCCGCAAGGACCTGCTGACGAAGGACACGGCCGGAGCCGGTCCGGGCCAGCCTCCCGGCGCGACTACATACCGCATCTATCTGGCCAACGGACCGATGACCTACGGCCCCGGCATCGTCATCAACACCGGGGGGACGGCGGTCCCCTACATCGCCGACGTCAACGGCGATGGGAAAGACGACATCATTCTCGTGCGGACGCTCTTCCAGGGAGTTACCGAGGTGGCCTCCGAGTGGACGGTGCTCCTCTCTCGCGGCGATGGGACATTCGACGCGCGCCCGTCCTTTCAGACCGTTCCGGATCCGCAGTTCGGCCGCTACGACCACCACCTTCTGGCCGCCGACCTGAATCACGATGGAATCACCGACATCGTCTTCCGCAGCGTGTATGACCTCGTCGTTCTCCGCGGCACCGGCGGCGGAGACTTCGTGCAGCAGAAGCGGTTTCTCCCCCAAGCGCCATTCGGAACATGGTCGACGGGTCTGGCCGACATCGATCACGACGGCAATCTCGACGTCGTGATGGCCGGGGCTCGTTCCATGCGCGTGCTCTTCGGCGATGGACGCGGAGGCTTCACCCGAGTGGCAACAGCGTCCATTGCGAAACTGCGCAGCGTGACGGTTCCCGATTACCTTGCGGCCATTGTCGGCGATCAGGCGCAGGCGCCGCGCAATTTCGTGTTCGGCGAGTTCGTCGCCTCCGGTCGGACGGAGATCGCCGCGGGAACTGCCGAAGGTGACGTCGTCATTCTCGCCTTCGTCCAGAACAAGCTGCAGGAAGTAGCGCGGACAGCGACCGAGTTCATTCTTCCCGATATCTACGCCGGATCATTCCTCCAGGCAGGACGCAAGGATCTCTATGTGACGTGGAACCTCGGCTATGGAGATCCCAACAGCCCGAAGCCCCGTCTGTTCACCTCGCAGCCGTCCGTCGTCGCAAACGCTGTGTCGCAGTCTCGAGGAAGGGGCCACGCCTCGAGCCCGCCGGCTTCACCGCTCACTCTGTCTGTCACGGCCAGTGGCACCTGCGGTCCGGCGAACGCCACCGCGCTGACGCTGACGAGAGACGGCATGTTCGGAATCTACCAGGATGCCGCCCAGACCCTGGAAACGGTCACCGACGACCTGGGGACGATGTACGTCCGCCTGGACGCACCATGGCTCTCCTCTCCGATCATGAGCACGCTCTCCCCGACCGACCGAGGCTACGAAGGGACGACGCTCGCCAGCACCTCGTGCGGCCCCCAGTCGGTCAGCTTCGCGGAACGATGAGTTACGTAGCGCGCCGTCTCGCCCAGACGATGGACTGGCCGACGAGCGCCGTGACGGCCGACCAGAATGGAATGCCGAAGATGAGGAACTCCGAGGCGGCGATGAGCGCTGGTGGATCGTAGTGGAACGATCCGCCAAGTGGAACCAAGCCAGCATAGGAAGCCGCGTAGTAGCCGTACAGGCCCCGATGCGCACCAAGATGTTCAGCGACCCAAGTGGGAGGAAGGACAATCGCGGTGAACACCGGCTCGATGACGCGAAGTGCCGGAGGAGGATTGGCGCCTGAGTAGGAAACGGTCTCGTGGTCGTGCCATCGTGCCCACTCTTCCCACACGGAAAAAGGGATGATGTACTCCGCGTAGAGAGCGCAGGGGATCAAGGCGATCACGATGCCGAGCAGTGCATAGATTGTCCACTTCATGGCATGCCTCGCCGCATAACGGACGCGAGCTCACCGGCGCGGGCCCGCTCGCCGAAAAGTATAGCCTCGCCACTCAGCGAGTTGCGGAGCCGTGTCCTCTGCAGCGCGGAGTGATGCGGCAACGGGACTACTGTCGCCGCGCGCCATCGATCTGGAGAACCAGCTTCGGCGCGCGAGCTGACAGGACGATTGGCTCGCCGCGGGCCTGGCTGTGGCCAAGACTGTTCACTCGAATGGGTGCAATCCTTGCAGCAACCTCTTCCGGCAAGCGGTTGCGCCCGGTCTGGAGTCCTCGCTGGGCGGATCCGCGACGAAAGGGCGACTCATGAAAACCAGACTGGCTCTCCTGTTTGCATCGGTTCTGATTCTATCCACGCCGTTCCTTCTGGCCCTGCCCGCCGAGCGCGACCGGGCGGCACATCCACCCGCGGCCCACAATACGCCGCGCGCGAACCAGGGACACGTGCCGCAGCCTCCGCCGGCGAGAAGCAACCGCGGCGCGCCGCGACAGCCGGAGCGTCTGCCCACCGGCCATGTGAACGACACGCCGCACGTCAACCACGATCAGTGGTTCGGCCACGAGGCGGCCAATGACCAGCGCTTCCGCGTGGATCACCCGTATGCGCACGGCCGCTTTGCGCATTTCGGGCCGTCCTACCGTTACCGGGCCATTCGGATCGACAGCAACCTTCATCGGTTCTGGTTCGAGGGCGGCTTCGGTTTTGAAGTGGCCGCATGGGATTGGCCGCTCGCCGCTGACTGGTGCTGGAACTGCGAAGATGATTTCGTCGTTTACGACGACCCGGACCACCCCGGCTGGTATCTGCTCTACAACGTGCACACCGGGGGATACGTTCACGTGCAGTATCTGGGGATGTAGGAACCTGTACGGACCGCGGGCGGGTTGAGAACAGGCGCAGCAATACAAACAATGACCTGTTCCGGCCCGCCCGTAGTTTGAGGCCGTCAGCGGCCGTGATCCCGCAGCACGCCGCTGCCAACGCCGCCACGACACGCGCGAGGCCTGCGATCGGCGCCTCCGGAGCTCAGCGCTTAAACGGTGCCGGTTCTTCCATCACATGTGATCCTTCCGTGAGCCAGGTCACGACGCTCTCCTCAACCCAAACCTAAAATGGGAAAAACCGGCGGGGCCCGTACCGGCGCCCTGATCCGAGCAGAATCGGCAATTTAGAGGAGAGCAACCTTGCGTCGTTTGGCCGTGATGAATCACTCCGTTTTACGACCGTCTTTAACATTCGCCGTCATCGCATTCCTGTCGAGGGCCGCCATGGCCGGCGTGGTGGGAAGCGGAACACCCACATCCTGCACCGAGGCGGCACTGCAGGCGCAAATCCCTAACGGAGGAACCATCACCTTCAACTGCGGCACCGGGCCGCAGACCATCGCCTTCACGAACTCGATGGGAGTCGGCGCGACGAACCCGAAGGTGACAATCGATGGCGGCGACACGATCACGCTGGACGGAACCGGCCTCACGTCGGGGATGGTGAGCGTCGGCGGCAGCGCGACGTCGCTGCCCGATGTGACGTTCAGGCACATCACCTTCGCCAACGGCAACATCTCCACGGGGCTGATTGCCGGCGGGGCGATCCAGAACTTCGGAAAACTGACTCTGGACACGGTCACATTCACGAAGAACCAGGGGGTAGGTGGCGGCGTGATCTTCCAGGAGCTCTGCACGGGGTGCCCCAACACGTCGCTCACCATTACGCACTGTCTGTTTCAGAACAACACCGCAAGCGGGTCGGGCGGCGCGATCGCCATGGAGGGCGGAAACGCATCGGTGACCGACTCGACGTTCAGCGGCAACTCGGCACAACGCAGCGGCGCCATCGAAATCTTCGGCAACGCTACCTTCCCGGTTGTCATGTCGATCGACCGCTGCACGTTCAACGGCAACTCCGCGACCTCAGTCAACGGCGGCGCCATCGGGGTTGAAGTGCTCAACGCCAACAGCAGCGTCACGATCAGGAACAGCACCTTCACCGGCAACACGGCGACGGCCGCGAATGCGCTGGGGGCGGCCATCTACATCGGCAGCGCACCGGTGACGATCACCAACTGCACCATCGCCGGAAACACGACCGCGGGGTCGGGCGGCGCTGTTTACTTCGGCAATGGTACGCCCGTGACGGCAATGAACAACACCATCATTTCCAGCAATACCGGCGGCAACTGCAAGCTCGCAGGGGGCAGCACGTTTACCGGAGGGCACAACCTCCAGTTCGGCGACTCGACCTGCTCCGGGGTGACCGTGGCCAATCCGCTTCTCTCACCCCTCGCCGACAATGGCGGACTGACGCAAACGATGGCCCTCGGCGCCGGCAGTCCCGCCATCGACGGAGGCGACACCGGCGTGGCCCCGCCGACCGACCAGCGCGGCGTCCTTCGGAACGACGGCAACGGCGACGGCATCCTCGCCGCCGACATAGGCGCCTTCGAGGCGGCCAAGGCCACCGGCGGGAACATCCCCCCGCCACCGATGCGTCGGCACTCCGTGCGACCGCATTAGAGGGGCACGGCCGCGCTTCTCAACGCTAAATTGCTGTCATCCTGAGGCTGCCGCAGCCGCGGTACGACTGTAGGTGCTTGCTCCAATTCAGTCCCGCGGAGGAGGACGCCGAAGGACCCCCCGCGTGCTTGCCGGGTCGGGCGGCGGTGATCGCTCGGTGCAAACTCGCGGGGGGTCCTTCGACGCGCTTTGCCCCTCCGGGGCGCCGCCGTCTCCGGATGACAGGTAAACACAATCCCGCGTACGTTCGCGCAGCAACCTCACCCATCGTTCGCGATCCGTTTCGTCAGCTCCGCCATCCTCGTGGCCAGGCGCGGGTCTCCGATCTTGTCCGCTACTGCCGGGAATGACTTCGCCGGATGACGCCAGCGGAGTGACTCCACGTCATCAAAGAGCGGCGCGTCGGTCCGCAACGTCGCCAGGTTTTTGAAGAGCAGCGCGCGCTCGCGGTTTTCATCGCTCAACACCTTGACGGGAAACTGTTCGATGGGGCCGTAGCTGGCGAGGAGTTGCGCGGCGGTCTTCGCGCCGATGCGGGGAATGCCGGGATAGCCGTCCGCGGCATCGCCGACCAGGGCCAGGTAGTCGGGAATCAACACCGGCGCGACGCCGAACTTGGCGCGGACGCCGGCATCGTCGCGGATCTGGCCGCTCTTCCGATCGACCTGCACGACCCGCTCCCCCACCACGCATTGCGCCAGGTCCTTGTCCGGCGTCCAGATGCACACCTTCTCCACGCGCGCATCGCTGGCTGCGAGGTGTGCTGCCGAGGCCAGGGCATCGTCCGCTTCGAGCTCGATCATCGGCCAGGTGGCCACACCCATAACCACCAGCGCCTCTTCCAGCGGATGAAACTGCGCCCACAGCGCGCGCTCGATCCCGGCACCTGTTTTGTAGCCGGGCCAGAGATCGTTGCGGAAAGACTCGATGACGTGGTCGGTGGCCACGCCGATGTGCGTGGCGCCCCCTTCGAGCATCTGCGCGACCGTGCCGAGGACGCCGGCCACTGCGCCGAACGGCGGATCGCTCTTCCGGAAACGGCGGATGCCGAAGAAATGGCGGAACAGCTCATAGGTCCCGTCGATGAGGTGAACGATCATATGAATGCAGCGTCCCCGTGGCGATTACTCCTCGCCCTCAAGTCCCTGGCTGACGCGGAAGACGTGGCCGTCCGGATGGCGCACGTGCATCTCGCGCACACCCCAGGGCTCGTCGGTCGGCGGCCAGGTGATCTCGAGGCCCTGCTCGAGGCAGTGCTTGTGGATGGCGTCGACATCGTCGACCCAGATCGACATCCAGACGCCCTTGTCCGCCGACTCGTCGCCGTCTTCGCCAAACGTCGCAGGAACGTCGCTTTTGCCGCGGCCACCCTGTCCGTCCTGGCAGAGGAAGATCTCGCAGTCGCCGGAGCAGACACCGCCAAACGTCGGCGGATCGCCCCAGTCCCACCCTTTCTTCCAGCCAAACTTCTCAAACCAGGCGAAGCTCTCCTGGATGTTCGAGACGTTCAGGATCGGAGTCAGCCGTTTCGCGTGCATGGCGCATTATCGCGCGTTGTCTGCGGCTTCGCCGCGTTGTCGGTTGTCGGGTTATCGGTTGTCTTCGCTTGGCGCGGGTTGTCTCCACCCGGGCGTGAAGCGTAGCTTGCGCCGCGGGGTTTCTTTCCGGGCCATTTCTTTCGAACAAAGAGCTGAACAACGACAACTGACAACCGACAACGCGCGCGAGGCGCGCAGACAACGCGCTACGATACGGCATGCACTCTTCAAAGCTCGCCCGCGCCTCTGTATTGTTGCTCACCGCGTTCATTGCCCAGGCAGCCACAGCACCCTCCCCGTCCCATGACCTGGACGTCGCCGGCATGAACAAGACCATCAAGCCTGGTGATGACTTTTACGGTTATGCCAACGGAACCTGGTCGAAAGTCACAGCGATTCCTCCAGACCGTTCGAGCTATGGCGTGTTTGCGATCCTCGACGAAAAGGCGAACAAGAGGACTTCGGACCTCATCAAGGAAGCGGACAAGGCCAAGGCGCCCGCCGGATCGGAAGTGCGCATGATCGGCGACTACTACGCGGCGTTCATGGACGAGACGGCGATCGAGGCCAAAGGGCTCAAGCCGGTCCAGTTCGAGCTCGATCAGATCGCCGCGATCGAGGACAAAGCGGCGATGGCGCGCGTGCTGGGAAGTCAACTGCGCGCCGACGTCGATGCCCTCAATGCCACGAACTTCTATACCGACCGCATCTTCGGCCTCTGGGTGTCGCCGGACTTCGACAACCCGAACCGGAATATCGGATACCTCCTGCAGGGCGGCCTGGGCATGCCCGACCGCGAGAACTACCTGAGCAAGGACAAGGGAGACGTCGCTCTCCAGGAAAAGTATCGCGAGCACATCGCCGCGGTGCTGACTCTCGCCCACATTTCCGACGCCACGGGCCGGGCCGCACGCATCTACGACCTGGAGCGGAAGATCGCCGAGGCACACGGAACCCGCACCGACTCCGAGGACGTCCACAAGGCAAACAATCGCTGGCCCCTGCAGCTGTTCCCGGCCAAGGCGCCGGGACTCGATTGGGCTGCCTACTTCAGCGGTGCCGGCCTGTCCGGCCAGACGGAGATCATGGTGTGGCAGCCGTCCGCGGCCGTCGGCGTTGCCGCGCTGGCGGGCAGCGAGCCGCTGTCGTTGTGGAAGGACTACCTCACCTTCCGCGCCATCGACCGCGCCTCCGGGTTGCTGCCGAAGGCGTTCGCCGACGAGCGGTTCAAGTTCTACGGCACAGCGCTGACGGGCGCGCCGCAACAGCGCGCGCGCTGGAAACGCGCCGTCAACGCCACGAGCGGCGCCCTCGGCGACGCCGTGGGCAAACTCTACGTGAAGCACTATTTCCCACCCTCCGCGAAGAAAGCGGCGCAGACGATGGTGAGCAACATCGTGGCCGCCTTCGGCCGCCGCATCGACAACCTCGACTGGATGAACCCGGAGACGCGTACGAAAGCGAAAGCCAAGCTGAGCACGCTCTACATCGGCATCGGCTATCCGGAACACTGGCGCGACTACTCCGGACTGGAGATCAAGCGCGACGACGCCCTCGGCAATCTCGAGCGCTCGGAGCTGTTCGACTATCACGCCAGCCTGGCCAAGCTCGCCAGGCCGGTCGACAAGTCGGAGTGGGCGATGGAGCCGCAGACGGTCAACGCCGTCAATCTGCCGCTGCAGAACGCGCTGAATTTCCCGGCCGCCATCCTCAATCCGCCGTTCTTCGACGCAAACGCCGATGCGGTGCTCAACTACGGCGGGATCGGCACCGTCATCGGTCATGAGATCAGCCATAGCTTCGACGACCAGGGCAGCCAGTTCGACGCCGAGGGTCGCCTGCTGAACTGGTGGACGAAAGAAGACTTCGCGCACTTCAGCGCCGCCGCCGACCGGCTGGCGGCAGAGTTCGACACCTACGAGCCGCTGCCGGGCCTGCACGTCAACGGCAAGCTGACGCTGAGCGAAAACATCGCCGACGTGGCGGGCCTCTCGGCGTCGTACGACGGGTATCGGCGTTTCTACGGCGGCAAGCCGGCCCCGTCGTCCGAGGGCTTCAAAGGCGACCAGCGTTTCTTCCTCGCCTTCGCCCAGGTCTGGCGGTCGAAACAACGCCCCGAGGCTCTCCGCAACTCACTGATGACCAACGGCCACGCCCCCGGCCAGTACCGCGCCGCCACCGTCCGCAATATCGACCAGTGGTATCAGGCGTTCGACGTGAAGGCGGCCCAGAAGTTGTACCTCGCGCCGGCGGAGAGGGTGCGGTTGTGGTGAAAGGGCCAGCCTGGAGATGATCAGGTGCCTCCCGGAGGCAGTGAATTGCCTCTCGGAGGCAAAGAATTGGCTCTGGGAGGCAAAGAATTGCCCCTGGGAGGCAATTAATTGACTCTGGGAGGCAAAGAATTGCCCCTGGGAGGCAATTAATTGACTCTGGGAGGCAAAGAATTGCCCCTGGGAGGCAATTAATTGGCTCTGGGAGGCAAAGAATTGCCCCTGGGAGGCAATTAATTGACTCTGGGAGCCAGCGAATGCTCCCAAATTGGTGGATTGACCGGCACGAAAACCAACCCGGGAGTTGCGAAAGGCGAGTGGGGGGGGTTGATCCACGAAGCTGCCGGCTCTACTTCCCGACCGCGTGCAGGCGCGTTGTAGGCTGCACTTCCCGTGAGGGGGACGAAAGGCCGGCGGCGTTCCACGCGCGGAGGCGCAGGGTCGTCCCCTGAAGGCCGGCGTACGAGAGATGCGCAGAGTTTCGCTCGTCTGGCTCACACAACAATGTGACTACGGCAGATCGACCGTCGCCGTCTGCCCGGCCACGATCGTGACCGGCAGGCTGCGTACGACCGCTCCGTTTCCGATCGTCGAGAGGAGATAGAGGCCGGGGGGGATGGAATCGTAGGGGCCATTGTTCCCGGCCTGAACCATGCCCAGGACCCGCTGCGTCGCACCGCCGGTGGTGTCCAATCGCACCGACTGTGCGCTCTTGGCGCGGACGACGAGACTGCCTCCTTGCGTGAGGGCCATACGCAGGTCGGGCGACGGCGCGGTGAAGGTCGTCGTTTGGGAGAGGTACCCGCGCGAATAGGCGCTGGCGGTGTAACTCCCCGGCTTGAGCCAGATCCTGAAGGTGCCGCTGTCGATGCGCGTGGCCTGGCCGGCAAAAGCGCGCGCGGAATCCGTGACCGCCACATTGCCGTCGACCGGCGAGCCGGTCGTGGCATCGACGAGGCGAATGACCACCGGCGGCGCCTGCTCCAGCCGGACCTCCACGTCCGGCACGGAGCCGTTGGAGACGACGATCTGCTGGGTGGCCGTGGCGTACTGATCGCTGCTCACCTGCATGTTGTAGGTGGCGTCGACGAGCGCATCGATCGTGAAGCGGCCGTCGGAATCGGTCGTGCCCGAACCGAAGGCCGGGGCGCGCGAACTCACCGAGGCGCGGGCATTCGCGATCGGCGCGCCGGTGGAGGCGTCGACGACATGTCCCCGCAGCAGCGCCCCGTGGATGTCGATATCGAACGTGCCGCTGGCGGCTGCCGTGTACGTTGTCGAATAGGCCACGCCGGGCGACATGACACGCACGTTGTAATCGCCGGACGACAGTCCCGCCGCGATGTACGAGCCGTCGGGCGAGATCATGGCGCTGGCGACCTGCTTGTCCGGCGACGGAGTCTTCGGCATGAAGGCGATGCTGCCGCCGGCGACGGGCGCATTTGCCTTGGTCACGTGCCCGCTGACCGTAATCCCCTGCTGGAAATTCACCTCCACCGCCGGTGCGGTACCGTTCTCGATGACGATCGTCTGGGAAGGCGCCATGCGCCGCTGAGGTCCATCGAGAAACGCATCGACGCGCACGCGGCCATCCGGCAACCCCGCAAGAGCGAAGTTGCCGCCCGCGTCGGCGAACGTTTGATTGCGCGATGTCCCTCCGGCAGCCACGACGGTCACCTGCGTGAATTGCTCGGGCGGAAGACCGGTGACGCGGCCATTGATCGTTGCGCCGGTCTCCATCACCAGGGTGATCGGCCCGCTCTGCGGAAGGGCGACGTCGTTTGCTTCGCCGCTTACGAAACCGTCCTTCCGCCCGACTAGTTTGTACGTCCCGGCCGCAAGACCCTGCAGGACGAAACTTCCATCACCATCCGAGCTCACGGAAGCGAGTGGCCGGCCATCGCCGCCCCTGGTGGAGACATACACCGAAGCGACGCCTTGACCGGAACGGTCGACGACGCGGCCGCGCAATTCGTGGCCGGGATCGAGCTCGGCGTCGAGACGCTGATCCTTACCCGCCGTGATCTCGACCGGCTTGCGCAGGACGATGAAGCCCGTCTTTTGAAACTCGATGGTTTGATCGCCTTCGGACAACCCGTCGAGGGTGTAGTTGCCATCCGCGTCGGTCGCGGCATTGCTGAAGCCGGGCGTCCTTTGAAAGGCCAGGCGCACCTGAACACCCGCGACCGGCGCACTTCCCGATGTCACGACCCCGGAGACCGTCGCTCCGCGATCGAGCGAGACGTCGATGCCGCTGACGGTCTTCCCATCCTCGACGGTGATGTCACCACGCGTCGCCGGCACATAGCCGGTGGCGCGCACCATGAGCTGCAGCGTGCCCGGTGGGACGTTGTCGAGCGCGTACCGGCCGTCGTCGGCGTGGATCGGCTGTCCGCCTGCGTACGGATTCGCGCCGCTCATGACTCCGGGGACGTTGCGCGGGGGGAGAATCATCGTGAAATCGGTGACCGGCTGCTGCGTGGCCCGGTCGAGGACGCGGCCTTCGATGCGCGCACCCCGAGGCATCGTGATCGTTACATCGTTCGCCGGCGCCTTGACAGGCACAGGCGCGGAGGAAAGCCGGCGATCGCTAGAGAAGGCAGTCACCACTGCCGACCCCACGGCGACACCGACGATCTTGAATGTTCCGTCCGCGGCAGACGTGGCCCTGCGCGGCATGATCGCGGTCGGCGACTCAACGATGGCGTCGGCGACGGGCGTCCCGTCGGCCAATACGACCCGCCCGCTGATCTCGACGCCGCGGTCGACGTGGACGACAACGCTCGCCGCACGCGCGGTAAGCATCTGGTTTGGCGCCCGAACCGGTGCCACGTCTTCGCCGAGCACCATCAAATCGTGCCGTCCCTCGGTGGTCCGGACGGCGACGATGCCGTCGGCGCCGGTGCGGTGGCAATCGGGAAGCGACGGATCGGCACAGGCGATCGGCGCAGACTGACCCGGCGACCCGGCCCCCGCGGTGCTGCGCGAGACATTGACTTGCGCGTTGGGCACGGGCTTTTCCTGCTTGTCGAGGACGCGCACCTGGGCCACGAAGCCGTGAGCGAGGGTGATGACGATGTCGTTGCGCACCTCACCCGGTTTCCAGACTCGCGACGGCGACGTGCCGCTGACGTAGTCGCGCTTCGAAGCGAAGAGCGGCATCGTCGCCCCGGCCAGCACGCGGAGCCCGAATTCGCCCGCCGCATTCGTGATCGCCGACCGCACGCGTATGGAGTTGGTGCTGCTGGAGGACACCACCGCACCCGCGATGGGCTTGTGATCTTCGTCGATGACATGTCCGCGCGCGTTTCCAAACGGCTGCGCGGTGAACGCCCGGCTTCGCGTCGCCGGTACCGCCACGCTCGCGGAGTCGATCGCGTAGGCACCGTGGATTCCGCTGATCTGATAGGACCGCGGCAGCAGCGAGGCGAAGGTGAATGTCCCTTTCGCGTCGGTGAGTGCGATGGCCGAAGAATCGTCCGGCCCGCCCAGCACCATCCGCGCGCCGGAAACAGCCTTACCTTTTGCATCCCGCAGGATGCCTGTAAACGTGGCGCCGGGGTTGAGGCGGATCTCGACGGACGCTGCTTTCGAACGGACCGCCGACCCGACGTCGCTGCCGTGAACGGCGGAGATCGACTTCCAGGTGTCGGGAGCGTGGGCGATGGCGAACGTACCGTCGTCGCCGCTCTCCGCAAGTGGCCAGCCGTCGACGGAGACGACGGCGTGCGCGACCGGGTCGGTTCCCTTGACGACGCGGCCGCGTACGGCGACGCCGCGTACGAGCTTGATCTCAGTCACCGTCGTCGGCTCACGGCGGGCGACCGCATAGTCGGGATGGGCGACGAAGAGCATGCCGGTGTTGGCGGGCGTCTCTCCCGACGCGTTCGTGCGAGCGACGTCGAGACCGGAGACGACAATGGCGTTCGCCACCGCCTTGCCGCCGCTGGTGACGCGCAATTTTCGCGGGGTCGGAGTGCTGAGAACGATCATGCCGAGGTCGTCGCCGTCGACCGTGGCGATAGTCGTGGGGCCGTGCGCGGGAGCTTCGATGGTCACATCGATCGCGGCCGGGCTCTTGAGATCGATCGAGAACGAGCCGTTCTCGGCGGACTTCGTCGTGGCCAACGGCTCGCGATCGAGCTTGCCGGCCAGCAGACGCGCGCGCATGGCGGCGGAGCCTTCCGCAGCGTAGGCGCTAATTGTGGCACCGGCAATCGGCTTGCCGTCGGCATCGACGGTCGCGCCTGTGATCGCGGCGTAGGTGGTTGCGCAGATCGTGAGGGCGGCGGTCAGGGCGAGTGTGATCGATTTCGTTCTCATGGTTGTTTGATGGCGTTATCAGGAGAATAGTTTCGCGACCTCAGCGTGTCCGTGTGCGTTGGCCAGGTCCGCCGGGGTCTTTCCGTCGTCGCCCGTGGCGCCAGGATCGGCGCCGTGGGCAAGGAGAAGACCGGCAATCTCCTCGTCGCCGAGCTGCGCCGCGGTGTGCAGGGCGGTGTATCCGAGCTGTTGCCGTGCATTGGCGTCCGCTCCGCGATCGAGCAGAAGGCGCATCGTGGCGGCATCGCGAACCGAAGCCGCTGCGTGTACCGGAGCGACACCAAAGGCGTTACGAGCCACGGCGTTGACGTCCGCACCGCGCTCGATCAGCGCGCGCGCCAGCTCCGGATGACGGAAGAAGATTGCCAGGCCGACCGGAGGAAAGCCGTCCTCGCTGTAGGCATCGAGCAGCGCGGGATCGGCGTCGAGCATGCGCAGCGTCTGCGCCACATCACCAATCGCGCACGCCTCGCCGAACAGCAACGTCGCCCCTCGGCCGAGGAAGAGCCGGGCCAGCTCCGCATGGCCGTGGTACGCGGCAAAGAGGATGGGCGTCACGTTGTTCTGCCGCGCGGCGAGAAGCGATGGATCGGCATCGAGCAGCGCGGCGACCGCGCCCGCGTCATTGTTGCGGAT
>Ga0210394_10001026_pt1 | contig 48278 bp, 35 predicted proteins | sample IncBWC12MmetaG_FD_160121 | JGI IMG/M metagenome (GOLD analysis project Ga0210394, IMG submission 160121) | Forest soil microbial communities from Barre Woods Harvard Forest LTER site, Petersham, Massachusetts, United States - Inc-BW-C-12-M | ecosystem: Environmental > Terrestrial > Soil >...
CAATGGCACGACCTGGACCTCCCTGGGTCAGTACACCATTGCCATGGCCTCCCAGGCCTATGTCGGCCTGGCCGTCTCCAGCCACAACAACGGCACCCTGAGCACCGCGGTGTTCGATAACGTGACGGTCAGCGCCGCGACGACAGGTGCGCCCCAGGCACCGACGGTGCCCACGGGTCTGGCGGCGTCGAACGTCACGGCGAGCAGCCTCACGTTGAGCTGGAGCGCCTCGACCAACCCCGGCAGCAGCGGCGTGGGCGGCTACTACGTGTATCGCAACGCCAGCAGCACACCGATCGCGACCGTCACCAGCGGCACCTCCTTCGCCGACACCGGGCTCACCGCCGCGACCGCGTACTCCTACCAGGTCGCTGCCTTCGACACTTCCACCCCGGCCAATGTCTCAGCCCTCTCCAGCGCCCTGAGCGTGACCACCCAGAGTGCGGTGGCCGCGAGCTGGAGCGATGAGGACATCGGGGCGGTCACGGCGGCCGGCTCCTATACGCTCAGCGGCGGCACCTTCACGGTCAAGGGCTCAGGGGCGGACATCTGGAATGCGGCCGATGAGTTCCAGTTCGTCTCCGAGCCGCTCACCGGCGACGGCTCGATCACCGCGCGCGTGGTGAGCCAGACCAACACCAACGGCTGGGCCAAGGCCGGCGTGATGTTCCGCGAGACGCTGACCACCGGCTCGACCGATGCGCTGGCGGCGATGACTCCGAGCAACGGCGTGGTCTACCAGGTGCGTCCCACCACCGGTGCGGCCAGCTTTGATGTCACCTATGGTCCGATCGTCGCCGACCCGTACTGGGTACGCATGGTGCGCGCGGGCAATGTCTTCACCGCTTACTACTCGGCCAATGGCACGACCTGGACCTCCCTGGGTCAGTACACCATTGCCATGGCCTCCCAGGCCTATGTCGGCCTGGCCGTCTCCAGCCACAACAACGGCACCCTGAGCACCGCGGTGTTCGATAACGTGACGATCGGCGGCCAGACTGCGCTCACGGTGACGCCACAGGTGGGCGCGATCACCCAATCGCAGTCACAGCAGTTCACCGCGGTCGTTTCGGGCGGCGGCGGTGCCACCTGGACGGTGGACGGCGTCCCCGGCGGCAACAGCACGGTGGGCACGATCACTACCGGTGGCCTGTACACCCCGGGGTCCGCCGTGGGCACGCACGCCATCGTTGCGACCAGCGTTACCAATCCGTCATTGTCGGGCAGCGCCACCGCGGCGGTCACGGGTCTGGCCGGCGTTTACACCTTCCATAACGACCTTGCCCGCGACGGCGCCAATACCCAGGAATACGGGCTGACACCTGCCAATGTAAACACCTCCAGCTTCGGCAAGCTGTTCTCCTGCACGGTCGATGGCGCCGTCTATGCGCAACCGCTCTGGGTCGCCAATCTGAGTGTGAACGGTGCACAGCACAATGTGGTCTTTGTCGCGACCCAACACGACAGCCTGTACGCATTCGACGCCGATGCAAACCCCTGCGTACAGCTCTGGAAGGCCAGTCTCATCGACACCGGCCACGGTGGCACCGGCAGCGAGACCACCGTGCCCTCTGGCGTCACCGGTTATCTTGTCGGGCAGGGCTACGGCGATATCAAACCGGAAGTGGGGGTGACCGGTACGCCGGTCTTTGATCCGGCCAGCGGCATCCTCTATGTAGTCTCAAAATCGGTGAATCTCGCAGGTCCGACGTTTTATCAGCGTCTGCATGCGATTGATCCGACCACTGGTAATGAGAAGGCCAGCGGCTCTCCAGTGACGATCGCCGGAAGCGTGCCCGGCAGCGGCGACGGCGGCAGCACCGACACCTTCAACTCGCGCCAGGAGAACCAGCGACCCGGTCTGGCGCTGGTCAACGGCACCGTCTACATCGCCTGGGCGGGCCACGAGGATACCACTCCGTGGCGCGGCTGGATGATGGGCTACACCTTTAACGGCTCGTCATTCACGCGCTCGGCGGTGTTCGCGGTGACACCGAACTCCGGGTATGGCGGGGGCATCTGGATGGGGGGCGCGGCTCCGGCCGCCGATTCGAGCAACAATCTCTATGTCCTGACCGGCAACGGCCAATTCGACGCCAACAGTACCAGTGGACCGAACAATGACTATGGCGATTCGCTGCTCAAGCTAACCGGTAATCTGACGGTCTCGGAATACTTCACGCCCACGGATCAGTTGGCGGACTATGACGACGACAACGATTTCGGATCCGGCGGCGCGGCCATCCTGGCGGATCTGCCCGCGGGCAGTCCGATAACGCACCTGGTCATGGGTGGCGGCAAAGACGGCAATCTCTACGTCCTGAATCGCGATCTGCTCGGCGGCCTGGGCGATAGCAGCGCGGTGCAGGAGATCAGTTTCGGCTATGGGATCTATGCCACCGGAGCGTTCTGGAACAATTATTATTATCTGGTGGGCCTCGGCAGTCCGTTGAAGGCCTATCTGCTCGACCCAACGGTGCCGAAGTTCAATCTCGCGACCTCGTCGGGCAATACCTATGGCTTTCCGGGCAGCGCCCCGGCGGTGTCAGCGGCAGGAACGACCAACGGTATCGTCTGGGCAGTGGACAGCAGTCAGTACTGTACACAACAGTCCCCAGGCTGCGGCCCGGCAGTGCTGCACGCCTACAACGCGACCAACGTTAAGAGCGAACTTTGGAATAGCTCAATGGTGAGCGCAGACAAGGCAGGCTATGCGGTCAAATTCACCGTCCCGACCATTGCGAACGGAAAGGTCTATCTTGGAACGCGCGGTAACAATTCAGGCGGGCTCTATGGCTCGAGCACGGTGTCCGGCGAGCTGGACGTCTACGGCCTGAGATAACGACGTATCACGCGCTGTCGATGCTGGCCAGTAGGATGGGGTGGGTAGGTACACCTGCATGATAGGATGGCTTTTGTGCCGCAAACACGGGTTCAGCAATACCAGCCAGGGGGCGGGCAGTTGGGCAAGTCAGGGGTCTGTGCGGCCCGGCCGGCCATCGGCCGGGCTGTCATGCAAATGCTGACTTCGGTCCGCGCGCCGGCATTTGCTGAGAGTTGATCCCCGTGGCATCAGAAAGACAAAGCGTACTTTCACGCGTCGTGTGGATTCTGGTCGTGACCGGGGTTGTCGCTGGCGGCATCGTCTGGGCGTTTCGTGCCTACGTACAGCTGGGTGAGCAACTCTCCGGTCTCGGCGACATTGCGGTGGGCGACACGCGCGGGGAGATCAGATACAAGCGGGGAGTCCCTCCGGTCGTGTACGGAGATGCGGACCCGGTAAGTGCGGGTGGTGCCCGCGTCTACTACACGGATCCCCTGAAAGATCCCGACAATGCACTGCCAGAAGGGGCCGACATCAACAGCTATCACACCTGGGGGTACGACAACGGCTCCAGGTTGAATACTCATCTCGACCTGACGTTCGACGCCAACTCTGGCCGTGTCGCGAAGATCGACTGCATCGATCAACTGGATCCTCCTACGACCTACTGTCCTCCGATAGTTGGCGTCGGAATTGGCGATCCGGAGTCCAGAGTCACCGCGCTGCTTGGAAGGCCAACGCGTCAGGCAATCAACGACAAGACGGGTGTGAAGACCATGCTCTACGATGATCTGGGCGTGGGCTTCGTGCTGTCAAAGCAGCGTGTGTATGGCTTATCTGTAGTCGGCGCCGGCGGTTTCAAGCGCGTGCCGATAATCCGCTTCCTGGATTGGATTCGGGGGACGCTGTGGCAATAAGCTTTGCGCCTGCAGCAGCGCCGGATCTGACCCGCTAGACGCTCATCGAGCCGAACGGCACCGCGCCTCAAGGTTTGGTGCTGCACACTGCCTCGCCCTTGTCGAACACGATGCGCCAGGCGTTATCCGCCTCGAGTCGCCAAATGGAGTTGAAGCGTCCGACGATCTTGCCGTCCTCGTACACCGGTCCGGTGCTGAGCGCGAGCTTGCCCGACGCCAGAACTTCGACGTGATCCGGAGCCCAGGAGAAAGGCGCTTTGCGGCCCTCGAAGTACGGCTGCCACTGGACCGCCACTTCCGCGGGACCGTGTTTGACCGAAGCGCCGCTGAAGAATACCGCTTCGGGTGACAGGAACGTCAAGAACGCCTTGAAGTCGCGATTGGTCATGGTCTTGGCAAACGCCTGCTCGGTGGCAATCACCTGCTGGACGGCTGCCGCCATCGCCGCGTTAGCCACCTCCGGACTCAGCGTCGCGGTCTGGTTGTGGGTGCTGGCGCCCGCAGCCGCGCCGTGAGCGTGTGGGCCTCCGACGCAGCCGTTGATCAGGCATGCTGCGGCGGCAAGAGGTAGCATCAGTTTTCCATGCATCACCCGACAGCCCTCCACGAACGTTGTAATGCTATGGTCCATCGGGCGGCGTCGGTTGTCGAGCGCGCTGCACCGAGGCAATTACAGGTTCAAGTCGGGGCGCGCGCTAGGGGATCCGGTGTGGCGGCAGGCTGAGATCGAGGTTGCAACGCGCGGGCGCGGATATCATGAGTTGACCGCTGAAGTCGAGGCCCAGGTGGGCGGCTCGGGCATCCGTACCGGAATCTGTCACCTGTTTCTGCGCCATACCAGCGCCAGCCTGTGCATTACGGAAAATGCGGATCCGGAGGTGCGGCGCGACCTGGAACGATTTGCTCAGCGCCTGGCGCCCGATGGCGATCCGCTGTTCCTGCATGATGCGGAGGGGCCGGATGACATGCCGGCGCATGTACGTAGCCTGATCATCGGCCACGAGTTGACGCTGCCGATCCGCGAGCGCGCGCTGGGCGTCGGGACTTGGCAGGGCATCTACCTGTGGGAGCACCGCAACGGTGCGATGCGGCGCAATATCATCGTGACGCTCACTGGCGAGGCTTGAGGTGCAACTATGGCGATCTTCAGCGACAAGGTGACGACCGCATTTGAACTGCCTGGCCACCGCGTGGTGCTGAATCTCGGTATGGTGCGCGGAATAGTCGTGCGCTCGCGCAGCCTCGTGGGGTCGATCGGTGCGGCGCTGCAGACTCTGTTCGGCGGCAACATCACACTCTACACGCAGCTGTGCGAGCGGGCGCGCGATGACGCCTATGAGCTCATGCTCAAGCACGCGCGCGAGATGGGCGCGAACGCCGTCATCGGCGTGCGCTATGACGCGACCGAGGTCGGGCCCGGCATCACCGAGGTGCTCGCCTATGGCACCGCGGTCAAGATCGACGCCAGCGAACAGGGCGCGTGAAATGCGTGCTCCAATGCAGTTGAAGCGCGCCGTTGGGCGCATCGAGCGACGGCGACTGGTGTTGCAACAGGCGCGTGATCGGCTGCGATCGCCGCAGCAGCGCAACCGCCTCGGGCAATTTGCCACGCCGGGCGCGCTGGCGCGCGAGACGCTGCAGTACGCGCATCAGCTGCTCGGATCCAGGCCGGTTCGTTTTCTGGACCCCGCGATCGGCACCGGATCGTTCTACGCCGCACTGCTGCGGGAATGGCCCGTGGCCGACGTCGCCGCCGCCACCGGTTTCGAGATCGACGCCCACTACGGTGAGCCGTGCCGCACGTTATGGCAGGGTACGCCGCTGCGGCTGCGACTTGAGGACTTCACGGCCGCAGCGGCGCCGGCCAGCCAAGCCCGACGATACAACCTCCTGATCTGCAATCCGCCATACGTGCGTCACCACCACCTGCAGTCGAGCGCCAAGCTACGCCTGCAGCAACAATCATTGCTCGCGACCGGTGTGCGTCTGAATGGACTGGCAGGTCTGTACGCGCATTTCATCACCATCGCGCATCCCTGGATGAGCGACGACGCAATCGCCGGCTGGCTGATTCCGAGCGAGTTCATGGACGTGAACTATGGCCGCGAGCTCAAGCGCTATCTGCTGCACACGGTTACGCTGCTGCGGATCCACCGCTTCGACCCGACCGAGGTTCAGTTCAGAGATGCACTGGTGTCGTCGGCGTTGGTGTGGTTGCGAAATCAGAGGCCTGGAAACGCTCATCAGGTCGAATTCACCTATGGCGGCTCACTGAGTCAACCGAGAACGCGTGGTCTGGTGCCGGCGTCGCGATTGGAAAGCGCGGCCAAATGGAGCGCTTTTCCCGCGGCGCTTGGCTCAGCGCGTTTTGCCGCCGGGCTGACGCTCGGGGAATATTTCCGCGTCCAGCGCGGCATCGCCACCGGTGCCAATGCGTTTTTCATCATGACGCCTGAACAGGCCGCCGAACGCGGGATCCCGCGCCAATATCTGCGACCCATTCTTCCGGGTCCGAGGCAGCTCGAATCCGACGAAGTGTTCGCCGATGACAGCGGCGAGCCACGATTGGTGCGGGGTCTGTGGTTACTGGACTGTCGTTTGCCAGAGGAACTCATTCGTGTCCAGCACCCGCAACTGTGGCGCTATCTCGAGGCGGGCAGCGCCGAACTCACCCGCCGGTACCTGTGCAGCCGACGCTCGCCATGGTACCTGCAGGAGGCGCGCGAGCCGACGGCCTTTCTCTGCACCTACATGGCGCGCCGTGGTCGCGGCGGCGTGCAGCGTTTCATCTACAATCGCTCCAGGGCCATTGGCGCCAACAGCTACCTGATGCTCTATCCGCGCAATGCCCTGGCGCGATTCATCGGCGCGGATCCGGCCCGCGCCAGACTGGTATGGCAGGTACTCAAGGGTATTGCGAGTGAAGTGATGATCGCCGGCGGCCGCGTCTATGGTGGCGGCCTGCACAAGCTCGAGCCTGGCGAGCTGGCGAGCATCCCGGCGGCGGGTATCACGGCGCTGCTGCAGAACTGAGCCAGCGCTGGGCGCGCCCGGCGCGAAAAATCAGACGCGCGAATCGGCTGCCGGAGCGCTGGCGCTGCCAACATCGCTGGCGACTGCCCCGTCCAGAAAGCCAAATTCGGCAATACGCTCGGTCGGCAGAAGCAGGTAATTGGTGAGCTTTTCGTCGTAAGCCGGCATGTCGAATTCGAAGGTCTGCTGCAATCGTCTTGTCGCCAGCATTCGGAACGGAACGTATTCGAGTTCGCGGAACAGATCCGAAATCTGAATCAGGCGTCGCTTTCGATTCTCCAGAATCATCGGGGTCGATGGGGATGGGTCGCTCACATCGCAGCTGTATGGCAAAAGTTCGGTGATAATCAAAGGCCGATATTTATGCAGCGTGCTGGCCAGCCCTCTGAACACCTCCAGTTCCCCACCTTCGACATCGATCTTGATGATGGCGATGTCACCCTCCAACAGGTGCGGCAGCACCGAATCTCCAGTCTCCAACAGCACGCGGCGTCGATTGGTTCTGCGGGTGTTCTCCGTCCAAAAGGCCTCGACCGTCGTGGCAAGCGTATCGCTGGGACTGGCGGACTGAAACTCGACCGACCGCAACTTATCAGACAATCCAATCGGCACAACCAGGCATCGTGACAGGCCGTTGACGGCAATCAGTTCGTCCAGGTAGTGGTTACAGAATGTCGACACTTCAAATCCGAGGTAGTCACGATTGGGATCAATCGTAATCACCTTGAGCAGTGTCTGGCCGATGTTCGCACCCACATCGATAAATGTCCCGCGCACATGCGGAAATATCTGCTGCAGAAAGAAGTCGACGACCTCCACGTGTGCCTTGGCTTTGCAGTGGTCGTATCCGATCCCGTTGATCATCGGAATCGTTATGCGGCGGCCGCGTATGTCCGTGGTAATGCTGAATCTGAGCCTTGAGGCAATTTTCTTCGCGAATTGCCGCACTACCCGTATTGGATTGATCACGCGTCGTTCCTCGATTTCTAGCGCCAGTCGGCGATAGCGCGATCGTGGCGAGTGATATGGCCGGGTCTCCCCGCCGTCGTCTGACAGGCTATCGACAAGTGATCTTTGAAGCAACAGTCAGTCAGCTGTTGAACGCCGACTGTGTCGCAGAAATGGACTCGAGAAATGAGTCCAATCTTGGAGCCGTTATTTTCATGGGGCATGCCTAGGCGGCGGGCGTCGCGAGTGCAACGGGCACTGGCATTACCGCCGATGAACTCTGTCTGGGATCTGCCGTGACTCGGGCGTGCTACGCCAGCAGTCTCGCGGCGCGCTCTTGGGGGAGTATATAAGTGGCTGCTCAGGGTCGTTTTTGTGCAGCGCAGGGCTTGCTCCAGGCCATGCCGCTCTGGCGATCGGCGAGCAATCTATGATCCCCGGATCCCCAACTCTCGCACGGCGTGGCCGCACGCCCGTGCGGTGAGTGCAAGTACGGTGAGCGTCGGATTCTGCGCGCCCTGCGACGGAAAGGCCGACGCGTCGGTGACATACAGACCGCTCGCATCCCAGCATTGATTATGCGGGTCCAGCACCGAAGCGTCTGGGCTGTCGCCCATCCGAGCAGTACCACATTCGTGGATTGCCGTACCGGGAGGTGCGGGCCGCTCGTTCAGCTGATTGAATTTCACTTTCAGCAGCTCGCCTAGTTCGCCCAGCGCGGCCGACTGGTCCTTCGCCAGCTGGAGTTCGGCATCATTATGGTGGCAGGCGATGCGAAGCACGGGTAGTCCCCAGGCGTCCGTGCGCCGCTGATCAAGCACAACGCGATTTTCTATGCGGGGCGCCATTTCCGCGAACGCCACCGCATTGAAATAGGATATCCCCTGGCCCAACGACCAGCGATAGATCTGCACGCCGTAACCGCGGCCGCGACGCGCCGTCGCTCCATCACGCAGGTCGAATCGCGGCAGATACACGCAGCGCCCCGCTTCGCCCTGCACCGGCTCGTCAGGCAACCGGCCGCCAACGCCCTGGCCCGACACCAGGACATGGTCCATCAGGCATCGCCCCAGTACGCCGGACGCGGCGCCAATCCCATCCGGTGTTGAAGCTGACCCCGATGACAGCAGTATCCGCGTGCTCTCAAGGCTCGAAGCGCAGAGGAAAACGATCGGAGCGCAGGCTCTTTGCATGCGATTTGTGGCGCGGTCGTACCAACTCACGCCGCTCGCCCGCCCGTCGGCGTCGACCTGCACGTCCCGTACGATCGCACCGCGCCGACAGACCAGGCGCGTTGTCGCTGCTGCATACTCGATCGCGGCCAGGGGCGCGGCTGATCGTCCAAGGATCGGCTGGATGGCGCCCCAACGTCGCTCTACCAGTTCGACTACCTCGGCCTCTGCCGCTGACGGCGTCAACACCTGAGCTATCCGCCCGTCGGGGACCCACGGAGAATGCTCAGTTCCACCCGCCAGTCCGAGTTCGCGTTCCACCTGCTCATACCACTGGTCGAGTTCCCCGACAGCCAGTGGCCACTGCGGGCTCAGTGTGTCGTCGGGACTGAAGTCGCGCTCGCTTAGCCGGTAGTATTGCCGGCCATGGCCCGGAATGATCATCCGCCCGCCAATCTGCTGCGCGCGGAACCAGTCGAATCGACTGCCCGATTCATTCACATACGGGTTTTCGCGATCATCGATAAAGGAGCCGGGCGACAATTCCCACGCGAAGCACTTGCTTTGTATCGGCTGGTGGATCGCGCCGGCAACGCGCAGCGCCCGACGCCCGAAATTGATCACACCAGGCGGTAACAAGGACTGGAGCCTGGGATCTGCCGCCGTCCCTACTACGCTCCAGATCAGATGCCGCAGTGGCGCCTTCCAGAAGCTCGAAAGCCAGCCGGCATCGAGCAGCAGCACTTTCAGGCCCGCCCGCGTCAGCGACATCGCCGCCAGCCCGCCCGCAGCCCCTGCACCGACGACGATGGCGTCGAATCCGCCCGGAGCCTCGATGCGATTGATCGTTGCCGCGTCGATCGCGGCTTGCAATGCCAGGCTCATTGCCGGTTGCGACATGATCTACGCAGCCCTCGCAGGCGAACGCACGCATCCAGGCAGGGTCAGCGGGTTGTCAAAATATGGGGGTTGCAGCAAGCACGCGCCGTTCGGCATTGGCTTGCGCTTCATTCGTCCTTGCACCGGCACGCTCTTAGACTGCATTATTGCTGGCACGGCGCCGCATCAGCTCACCGCGCGTCCAAGTACAGTACTCCGCCATCGCTGTTGATAGTACCGGTCCTTAAGTAAGCAAGATCGTCACTGCCGAATAATTGCATTGGGTTGATATTCTGCAGGCGGCGCATCTTGCCCGCATCCCCACTCGCTTGCCAGCCTCTGTAGGCTTTCGGGGCGGCAATGGCCACCAAGCCGAGCATGAGACGGTGAGAATGAGTCGTTATGGCATCACGGACAACTGATAAACCCTCGGCCATTCTGCCTTCAGGGATGCCGCGCCTCGGCTTTGGCTGCGGCGACCTGTACGGCGCAGCCTCGTATGCCGCTTCCGCTCGACTGGTGGAAACGGCGCTCGACTCAGGAATCCGCTATTTCGACGTGGCGCGGCTCTACGGCAACGGATCAGCCGAGAGCGTACTCGGCAGCATCCTGCCGCGCGTGCGCGATCAGGTAGTCATTGTCAGCAAGGCGGGTATCCTGCCCTATAGCATGCTGCGATGGACCCACTTCGTCCGCAGGGCCGCGAAGGCGGCACGCATGGCGGGTCCACTGGCGCGGGCGCTGGTACCGGCGCCACCGCCCTCGGCCGCGCGATTTGGCGCGTTCGGTCTCGGCGATCTGGCCCGCAGCGTTGCTTGTAGCCTCAAGGCACTGCGCACTGATTATCTCGACATCCTGCTGCTTCACGAATCCAGTGTCACCGATGCGCGTCGACCGGAGGTCCTCGAATTCCTTGAGCGGCTGCGCAGCCAGGGCAAAATCCGTCGATTCGGCATCGCCACCCATTATCCCGATACGATCGAAATAGTGAATGCCGTGCCGAGAATTGCGCCAATAGTGCAGTTCGCCAGCGACGCGCTTAACCGAAACGTCAGCCGCCTGCCGGTATTGCATTTGGACCTGGTGGTAACGCATTCAGCGGTCAGGCCGATCCTGTCGCGCCTGATCGATCACCTCACTGCCGATCCGGCCGCGGCTGCGCGATGGACGCAACGCACCGGGATTGCATGCGCCGATCGATCGAAGATTGCTGGCCTACTGCTCGCCGATGCGATCGCCGCTAACACCTCCGGTGTCGTGCTATTTTCCTCGTCCCGGCCGGAGCGGATTGCCGAAGCGGCGAGCACCAGGCCGCTCGACGTCGAACGTTCCGCCGCGGTACGCGATGAGCTCGCCCGGATGTCTGGTGCTAGCGCGTCGGTGTCTTAGGAGATACGGGCTGCTACCGATTTCACACACACACGCACACACACAGCCTGACGCACACCCTCAGAATTGCGCAAACGGATTACCGCAAGCGCGCATCGGGTCATAGTAGCCGAGGTAGCGAACCAGCCGCGATTCATCGGCGCCATTTATCAAAAAATCGCTCGACAGCAGGTAGTTGGTGACAATGCGCTCTTCGCCATGGCGCAGTGCGCTGCCAAATCCCAACTTGGTGCTCAGCGTTGCATGAAGGTACAGCGGCTTTACGACGTTGAGAAATCGAAGTCGGTCGTTCGAGATGATATGTCTGGCCGCCATATCGCGAGCGAAGGCGTTGACTCCATCCAGGTCGAGCTTCAGGTAATCGAGCCTTCTACGTACCACGGTAACAAATGCTTCCTCATCGGAGCTGCCGAAATAGCGCCAGCCCGCGTAGCCGCCGAAGATTCCGCCGGCGAGCAGAAGCAGTCGGCGCCGCGTAATCATGCCGGGCTGCCCGCGAACAGGTGATCTGCCGCCCACAACGACAGCGCGGATATGGTCAGCGTCGGTAACGCCGGGCTTGCGGTCGGGAAGGCGCTGGCGCCCAAAACCAGCAGATTACGGAATTGGTGGTGTGTCAGGTAGCGATCGACAACACTGCTGGCTCGATCGTTGCCCATGACCACTGTACCCTGGATGTGCGCCGACGTCGTGCCCTGTGACGTTCCGGCAATGCGCTCGATTGGCAGCGCCGCCGCCAGTTTGTCGATCATTTGCGGAACCCGTTTCGCCCCGCGGTACGCATAGTCGGAATAGTCGGTGAAGTGAGCCTCGGCGAGCCTGGGATTGGCCGCATTTACGGTAATCGTATTGTCATCGCGCGGCACGTCATCGAACACGAACCGCACATTCACACGCTCTGAATAGCGTCCGCGCTCGGTGCGAAGTGCCCCCAATTTGTATGCGAACGGGGAATTCCACATCTCGATTATGCAGGCGGCGTACTCGCGCCGATGATCGCCTTCGTAAAACTGGTAGCCATTGGCGGTAATGAGGGTGCTGCCGTTGTATGACTTCAACCCGTTGAGGTCGAGCATCACGTCGATCGGCAACTGATCATGCAGTCGTTTGCCCACCAGCCGATGAGTATCGCCGGAGCGCAGCAGGATATGAGGATTAAACAAGGCGCTCGCGGCGAGCACGATCAGGTCTGCATGCGCCTGCTCGGCTTTGCCGTTGGATCTGTAGTTGACGCCGTGGGCTACTCCTGCGCTGAATTCGATCGTGTCGACTTCGGCCTGCAGCAGCAGCGTAACCCTGGGATCTGCGTAAATACCTTTCAATCCGTTCTGAATAGTGAACTTTGCGTCGACCGGACACTTATCACACACACCGGAGGCGCAGCACACGCCGCGGGTGCCGGTCGCAACGCGAGCGCGGGCGGTGGCGGCTTGGAACCAGCCGTCGGGAAAGTGCTTCTTGAGCAGCTCGTCAGGGCTGGAGAAGCGGTGTGGCGGCTGCGGAAACGGGCGGGAGCGCGGCATCGGACTGTCAGCGGGGCCGGAAACCGACATCACCTGCTCGGCAGTGCAGTAGTGGCCTTCCAGATCGTCGTAACTCAGCGGCCAGTCGATCCCCACACCGTAGCGCGATCTGAGCGCAAAATCACCGGGCATCATGCGGGTGGCGCCCCCCAACCAGCACTTGGAGTTTCCACCGAAGCCAGGACTCGTGTACCACTCCTTTTCCGGCGTGGTATTGACGAACACGGCCTCGGGGGCAATGCTGGAGGTGCGCCGATTGGCCAGCTGCCATTCCTTGCTGTCCTCGGCGCCGCGCTCGAGCACCAGAACTCGCGTCGTGGGCGGCGCGCGCTCCAGATAGCGCATCAAGAAGAAGGCGCCAGCAAATCCGGTGCCGATCACGATCGTGTCATAACCCGAAGTCATGTCATACAACGACCGTGTCGATGTGTCGGCGGCGATTGCCGTTGATTCAAAATCATAAATAACCGACTCATCGTATAAGCGGTGTCTATGGCACGCAAGTCTTAAGCTCGCGCGCGGCCTTACCAGGCATCGCACAGCGTGCCTGCAACCGCATCGACCAGATGCGCGATCGACTCGTCATCGCCGCACAGTCGCCGATCGATCCGAAGTGCCTCAGGCTGGATTTTTGCTTTGGTAACCCATTTGAGTGGTGGGCGGTACTGGGATCGAACCAGTGACCCCTGCCGTGTGAAAGCAGTGCTCTACCGCTGAGCTAACCGCCCCGGTTGCCGACGGGCGGCAGAGTTTAAGCGGCGGGCCTTGGCGAATCAATCGGCACGCCTGTACCATGCTCGGCCGCGATTGGCCCGGCGCGAGATCATGAAATGACTGTCGTCACCCGTTTTGCCCCGAGCCCCACCGGCATGCTGCATATCGGCGGTGTGCGTACCGCGCTGTTTTCGTGGCTGTACGCGCGCCATCACGGCGGCAAGTTCATCCTGCGCGTCGAGGATACCGATCGGGAGCGGTCCACGGAGGAAGCCGTCCGCGTGATCCTGGACGGGATGCGCTGGCTCGAGCTCGATGCCGACGAGGGGCCATTTTTCCAGTCGCAGCGCTACCAACGCTATCATGCCGTCATCGCCATGCTGCTCGAGCGCGGTGCGGCTTACCGTTGCTATTGCACCAGGGAGGAGCTGGAGGCAATGCGCCAGCAGCAGCTCGCACGCAAAGAAAAGCCGCGCTACGACGGGCATTGCCGCGAGCTACAGGAAGTGCGACCTGGCGTTGAGCCGGCCATTCGTTTCAAGAACCCGCTCGATGGCGAAGTGATTGTCGACGATCAGGTCCACGGCCGCGTTGTATTCCAGAATCGCGAACTCGATGATCTGATCATCGAACGCTCGGACGGCAACCCGACCTACAATTTCTGCGTGGTGGTCGACGATATGGACATGGGCGTAACCCATGTGATCCGTGGTGATGATCACCTGAACAATACCCCGCGGCAGATGAATATGCTGCGCGCGCTGGGTGCGACGCCGCCGGTGTACGCCCACGTACCGATGATCCTGGGGCCCGATGGCGCCAAGCTTTCCAAGCGCCACGGCGCGCTCAGCGTGCTGCAATATCAGGAGGATGGCTATCTGCCCGATGCGCTGCTCAACTACCTGGTGCGCCTGGGCTGGTCGCGCGGCGATCAGGAGGTCTTTACCCGCGAGGAAATGATCGCGGCTTTCGATATCAAGGATGTCAACAAGGCGGCATCGGCCTTCGATCCGGAAAAACTGCTCTGGCTCAACCAGCAGCACATGATGCGCGCGCCGGTGGGCACTCTGGCGCAAGGTTTGCGCTCGCGGCTGGCGGCGCTCGGCGTGGTGGTCGATGACGACAAGTTGCTTGAGGCAGTGGCCAATGCGCAGCGCGAGCGCGCCAGGACGCTCAACGAAATGGCCCACAACAGCCTGTTCTTTTTCTGCGATATCGAGGCGTACGATGACAAGGCCGCGAGCAAGAACCTTACGCCCGAGACGGCGCCGATGCTCCAGGCGCTGGGGGAGGGCTTCAAGGCCCTGAGCGAATGGAACGCCGGTTCCATCCATGAGGTAATCAACGCCGTGGCGCAGCGCTACGGGGTCGGCCTGGGCAAAGTTGCACAGCCGCTGCGGGTGGCGATATCGGGCGGCGCCGTCTCGCCGCCAATCGATATCACGGTGGCGCTTCTGGGCAGGCAGAGGACCGGTGAGCGCATCGAGCACGCACTGCACTGGGTGCTTTCGCTATAGTTGTTGACAGGATTCATGGGCTTGCGTACCTTCGCGCCCCTTCAGTGGGGCTATAGCTCAGCTGGGAGAGCGCTTGCATGGCATGCAAGAGGTCGGCGGTTCGATCCCGCCTAGCTCCACCACGATCGCGCTGCCCGTTCGATTGTCCCCATCGTCTAGAGGCCCAGGACATCGCCCTTTCACGGCGGTAACAGGGGTTCGAATCCCCTTGGGGACGCCACTAATATCATATGGTTAATTGGTCGAAGTCAGTGCTATTCACTGGTGTGGGAATCTGGCGGGCATAAGGCCGCGCCGGGCGCTTCGCTATTCGTCTGGATCTGCCGGCGCATGCGAGCTGGTGCGCCTCGACATCGATGTGAATCTAGCCATAGCCGGACCGCAACACCTCATGCAATTGGCAAATCCGAGCCGTGTTCGCCGCGGTCGCGAGAGATTCGATGCCGAAGGCGAGGCAAACGTCGATGTCCTTCTGCGAGAAATAATTGCCGTGAATCAGTAGCTCGCGAATCTGGTCGGCGGCGTGTGGGTATTCGCGCTCGTCTGGGTCGTGGTTCTGGATCTCGTCTACCACGCGCAGAATCTCTGCTGATCTTGACGTCGAGCGCCGCCTCGGTGCTGTAGAAAATATTGCCGTTGGAGTGCGCGGATTCGTTGCGGTCGTGCGCGAGCTGCAGGCGACAGGTCGCAACGCGGCCTGGGGCGCATAATAGCCACCGCCGTCCGCCAACTTGAGGCTAACAACAATGCGTTGGAAGTGGTACGCCCTTGTCGGCATCACAACCTTCGCGTTCTATCTATGGATTTGCAGGCCGCTGATCGCCAGTTATTTTCCGACTACTGACGACATTGCAATTGACGCAGCGTCTACGCAGATCGGCGGCCAAATACACCCTTCAGTATGGTTTACGCAGGGCTTTGAGGATTATTTTCGCCCGTACGCAGAATGGGGATCGAGGCCGTCGAACTTCTTTAGACCGCTTTTCAATGCCTTATTCTGGTCTTACTACCAAATATTCGGCACCCATTGGGCGTATCAACTGGTGTTTGGATACCTGGTACATGCGCTAGCCGTCTCGCTATCGGCCTATCTGGCCATCGCTGTCTTTGGGCTGACGAGGCCGGTCGCGAGCTTGTCGACCTTGATTGCAGCGCTCAATCCAGCTTGCTGGTCTTTATATCCTGACACGTTTGCGATTCCTCCAGTCGCACAATTCCCGGCCTATCAGACTGAAATCATCTGCGGAGCGCTGATGCTGGCAGCATTCCTAGCATTCATCAGATGTCGATTCGTACTATTCGCTATAGCCACGACATTGGCGCTGTTCCTGAAGGAAACCGCGCTTACGATCCCGATTGCGGCTCTGGCAATGACTGGGGTGTGGATTACTCCCGAGCGCGGCCGCTCGGTCCGAAATTTTCTCTGGCTCGCGATGCCCTTGGCACTATGGTTCATCATCAGGTTGAAAGTGTTCGAGTACGGGTTTTCATCATTTGTGATGATGTCGGGAAAGCCACTATCCTGGTTGACGCAGCCGATAAGAAACACCCTGATATGGCCTACTGGCCTGTACATCTCGGCGCTGGGACAGACCGCTGCAGCGCTGCGGATGCATGAGTGGAATATAGTGTCGGCTCAGGCCTTCGAGCTGGGCGCTAACACTGCCTGGTGGGCTGCGATAGCGCTCGCGGTAGTGCAGACACTCAGGCAGTACGGTCGGGGCTGGTTCGTGACGGCTCCCGCACCGTGGGTCGCCGGGTTGGTATTCGCCGGCAGCAATCTGGCGCTATTAGTCGCGCTGCAGGAAACCCACCTGCGATATGGATATCTGTGGTTCGCGCTTGGGCCGGCGGCAGTATTCGGGGTGCTATCGCGCCGGCGTGCCGGCATGGCCCTGTCAGCTGCGCTGGCGCTTGCGCTTGCGGTGCCGCAACTCTGGTCGATCAGGAGCGCACTATCCGATGACTCGGTACGAAACTATAGCCTGGTAAAACGGGCAGCCAGACAGCTCACGTCCCTGCTTGCAAGTTTGCCGTCCGGCGTCAGTACTGTTTACCTGATCGACGACATGGCGGTGCACGTTGTCGCACCAAAGTACATGGCAAAATTTTCCGGCTATCAAGGACGCTTGCAGTTGGTGAACAGCATCCGCCCCGTGCCGCATTGCAGTCCGGTGGCGCAGACCGCGCCGCGCTACCGCTTGACGAGCCAAGGCGACATGACCGTGCTGGAGTACTCGGTCCCGACGTGTTTCGAACCCTATTTTGGTCTGCCCCCGTTGGCGCTGATTGCCCCGGACAATAGTGTGCAGCGCGGTCCGTGGATGACTTACCAGTTTCCAGAGTTGTCGGTTGCGGACAGATCTGCCACGGCGCAGTACGGCGTCGGGCGAACATGGCGTGTGAGCTCTCATGACCCTATCTGTATGGTCATGGGCGCCTGCGTTTGGATAGGTCTCGACGAGCACAGCGGTCAATACTACCAACTCGATGACGCGACCCGAGTCGATTGAAGGTCCGACTCGACGCGCACGAATGCTCCTGATACTCGGTCAGGCACAAGCGCATCCCCTACCGGTATGAGCTCTGGTTGTTACTTGTCCTGAAGGGATAGAGGCCGCCGCCCGTTGGTATACAATGCGAACGACGTCGCCGCCGGCTTTTCCGTCCCTTTCGATACCACAACGCTGGCCTACCTTTTCGCGCTGGCCAGAGCCGGGGGCACGCAGCTACTCGCCGTTGGATCCGCCGCATGCAGCCACGACTTCATTCAGCCATGTCACGCCGCGAGGCCCTTCGCGTCGGGCTGCTTGCCTGCATGGGCGCCGGCTGCGCCCGGGCCTCATGGGCTGACGAGGCCGCCGGTCTGCTGGCCCTGATCAGCAAGGCGATACCCTCGAGCGGGGAGAAGATTCCGGCCATTGGGCTCGGGAGCGACTCGTTTCAGACCTCCGAGCGCGACGCCATTCGAGCAGAGATCGGGCGCATGCACGAGCTTGGCGGTTCATTGATCGACACCGCCGCCGCCTATGGCGACAGCGAGGCGCTGATTGGCGATGCGCTTGCCGCGCTGGGCATCCGCGATCGGATGTTCCTGGCGACCAAGCTCACCGCCGGCGGCTTGCTCGGTTCCGGGAACGGCGGTGAGGCGAGTTTTCACCGCTCGCTCGAACGTTTGAAGACGCCGCGGCTCGATTTGCTGCAGGTTCATAATCTGAACGGCGTGGACAGCCTGATGCCGATGCTGCAGCAGTGGAAGAAGGCTGGAAAAATCCGCTACATCGGTGTCACCACGTCGCGAACTTCGCAGCACGGCGATCTGGTTGAAGCGATGCGCAAGTATCCGCTCGATTTCATTCAGGTGGACTACTCGATCGCGAACCGCGACGCGGCCGCTAATGTGTTCCCGGTCGCCCTTGAGCGTGGCGTGGCGGTGCTGGCGAATCTGCCGCTGGCGCGAGCGTCGCTGATCGGACGGGCCGGGCAGCGCGCGCTGCCCGACTGGGCGGCCGATTTCGATGTCTCCAGCTGGAGCCAGTTCTTTCTCAAATACGTGATCTCCCACCCCGCCGTGACCTGTGCGATTCCGGGATCCACCAAGGTGGCGCATCTGGAGGACAACCAGCGGGCCGCACGTGGCCGCTTGCCCGATATGGCGATGCGCTCGAAGATGGAGGGATTCTGGGACGGTATGTGAATCGACCGCTAATAGGCGCGATCGTCGCGGAATACCAGCAGCACCGTGCGCACCAGTATCCTCAGGTCCAGCCAAAGCGACCAGTTGTTCATGTAGTCGATGTCGTATTCGATGCGTTTGCGCATCTTCTCGACCGTATCGGTCTCCCCGCGCAGTCCGTTCACCTGTGCCCAGCCGGTGATGCCGGGCCGGACCTTGTAGCGGATCATGTAGCCCCTGATGAGCTTGCGATACAGCTCGTTGTGGGCGATCGCGTGCGGGCGCGGCCCGACGAAGCTCATTTTGCCTTCGAGCACATTGAAGATCTGCGGCAGCTCGTCGAGCGACGTGCGGCGCAGAAAGCGCCCCAAGCGGGTGATCCGCCGGTCATCCGGTGTCGCCTGGGTGACGATCGCGCCGTCTTCGCATACCGTCATGCTGCGAAACTTGTAGATGAATATCTCTTCCCCATTGAGGCCATAGCGTCGCTGCCGGAACAACACCGGCCCCGGCGAAGTCAGCTTGACGGCCGCGGCGGTCGCCAGCATGAACGCACCCAGCAGCATCAGCGCCGACACGGCCAGCAGAATATCGATGACGCGCTTGCGCAGGCCGGGCATGCCCAGATGCGGGGTTTCGCACACCGCCAGAGCGGGAATACCGTGGATTTCCAGGCACCGCGGCTGCATCAGATCGAAGCCGAAAAGATTCGGCACGAAATAGATCGAAGCGGTGGTGTCGCGCAATTTCTGCAGTAACTCGGCGATGCGCGGCGCGGTGGAAATCGGCAACGCAATGTAAATGGCGTCGACCGCGTGGCGCTGCACGAAATCGGCGACACCCTGGCAGGCGCCGGCCCATTGATCCGGCGCCAGTTGCGGCAAGCGTCCGCGATCGCGGAAATCGAAGAAGCCGAGAAACTGGCCGGTGCTGCTGTCCTGTTCGACCCGCTTCGCCAGCTCCAGGCCGATCTCGGTGGCACCGATGATGATATGGCGGTGCAGGCGGCGACGGGCAGTGCGCCAACGCGTCAGGCGGATGGTGCCGTAGTTGGATGCCCACAGGGCTGCGGGTGTGACGATGAACCAGGTCAGCAGCGCCGCGTGAGGCAGCAGATAGGTAAAGCTCAGCGCAGTGGCAAGAAAGGTCACCAGCGCCGATATCGCGATCCACTCGAGCAGCAGCCGCGGCGGCGTCGGCCGGATCTGCTGCTGTCCATTCGAGGTGGTCTGTGTCGCCGGAGTACTCAGAATCCGGTTTGCTACCAGGAACACGATAAATCCGAGAGCGGCGCTGTCGATTGACAGTCGCGCACCATGCAGCTTCAGGCACAGCACCAGGCTGGTGACAACGACGACGGGCCCGAGAAACTCCTTTAACAGGGTTGTGGAAGGGGCTTCGGCGGTGCCAAGGCGGAACGCCTTGTTTCGAATCGAGCCGTCGGAGAGCAGCGCGGAGCTGCCGCGCGCCAGGCGACTCGCAGCGGCTGGCGCAAAGTTGTCGCTGAAGGATTCCTCGGCGCCCACCTACACCTTGCTCCCCAGGTCACTTGCTCTGTCGTAGTATATAACGCTGAGTTCCGCTACAAGTTGACGTTGGCGCCTGACCTGGGGCTATGCAAATGGCGTACCGCGCCCCGGGCGATGTGTGCGGTTCCGATATTTCCCGCGTATTCACCCGCTTACCAGCGGAAGCGGGTAGATTAAGTAAAGGCGATTGGCAATAAATCGATGCTCAGCGCGCGTTCGAGGGGCACCAAGGCACCGATTTGCGGCCTGTACTAGAATCCTGATCACATCATCGGGCGCCGATAGTGCGCCCACGGTTTGGGGAGATGACTGGGTGAATGATCGTCAATGCCCTCCGGCGTCCGGGTCTGGAATGTCATCACCTTGGCGCGGGTCCGCATGGTACCCGGTCTGGGTCGCAGCGCTGCTGGGATCGCCGGTATCGGCGTTTGCGGAGTTAGCGCTGACCGCGGGTGCGACCACACAGTACGAGTACAACACCAACGTGTTCGATCTGCAGACAGGTTCCGCGACGCCGTTCGGCGGCAGGAACTTTGCGGACTCGTTTGTGGCGTACGGCGGCAAGCTGGACGCGAGCTACCTGTGGAGCCGGCAGCAGTTCTACGCCACCGTCGTAGGCAATGAATATCGCTACGATCGTTTCACGCAGCTCAACCACGACGACTTCACGCTCGATGGCGGCTGGGACTGGAAGGTGGGACGCCTGTGGGACGGCGTATTGGACGTCACCCGCATTCGCAGCATGGTTTCGTTCTGGAATCTGGTCGGCACATCACTGGTCATACAGACCGAGCAGCGTGAGACGGGCAGGGCCAGTGTGCAGGCCACGCCGGACTGGCGGGCCGAATTCACGGGAATTACCCGCGTCGTCGATCAACCGCAGACCGTTGCCCCGAACCTGAGCCTGTCCGAGTCTTCGGGCCAGGCGGCGATCAAATATACCGGCACCGCCGGCGTGACCTCCGGTTTGACCGCCACCTATCTGAAGGGTTCTTTCAGCAACACCGGGGCAACGGAGGTACCTTCCTACACTCAAAGCTCGGCGGCACTAACCGCGACCGACGAGGTGACCGGCCTATCGGTGTTCCATGGCCAGCTCGGCTACACCCGCCGGACCTCCGACCGCGGCATCAACGCGATCTCCGGCGTCACCGGCGACCTGGATTACAGGCGCACGCTGACCGGTAAGACCACGGTGGAACTGGACTTGAGCCGCCAGATCAATGTCTATCTCACCAACACGGCCTCGGAAATCGACAGCATCGCGGCGCTGACGGCCAACTGGCAGGCGACTTATAAGATTGACGTGGTGCTGGGCTACACGTTTACCTACCGGCAACTGCCGGGTCAGGGCAATGTGTTCGTGGGCGGCGTCATCGTGCCGACCGGCAGTGAGCAGACCCAGCGCCTGCATATGCCGTCGCTGACGGTGACCTATGTGCCTGTGCCCTGGCTGATGCTCAAGCCATACGTCAATTATCAGACCCGCACATCACAGAACTTCGTTGGCGGCAACTTCGACGCCACCATTGTCGGTCTGCAGTTCACGCTGCAATGGCAGCGCGGAGTCATTCCGCCGCGCACGCCGCTCAACTATTGAGCGCGTCAGCGCGCTGATTGCACCAGCGCGCCGCCTGGCGTAAGCCGTCATCGAGCGCCGTCCACCGCAGCTGCAGCAACTGCCCGGCGCGCGTGACGTCGAGCCGGATGTCCTGTTGCCAAAGCCGCAACAACGACGGCGGCATCGCCTCGGGAAGGCGCAGCGCGCTCATTCCGGCCTTCCGGCACAGTATTTCGGCGACTTTGAGCGGCGGCGCCAGCAGCTTGGTCTCGAGCTTGAGCCGCCGCCGGCCGATTCTGGCCACCGGCACCGCGCCCAGAGTGCGGGCGAAGCCGACGAAATATTCGTTCCACGTCGGTGGCTGTGGCATGGCCAGATTGAAGACCTGGCCGACCATGCCGGGCAGATGCAGACACTGCGCGATCGCGGTGACGAGATCCGCGACGTAGACCAGGTTGCAACAGCCGTCGCCGGCTGCGCCCAGATCGCCCAGGCGGTGCGCGAGCAGCCAGCGGGCGACGCGCTCGGTCCATTGCCGGCTTCGAGGTCCATAGACGATGCCGGGTCGAAGGACGATGGCCCGGCTGTAATGGCCGCAGTTTGCTTCGGCCGCGATTTTTGCTTGCGCGTAGGCGTCCTCACCGCGCAGCGGCGCTGATTCCGCCACCAGTCCGGTGACGTTGCCGTAGACCGCCATGCTGCTCAGGTGCACCAGCGGCGGCGGCCTGGATTGCCGGGCGGCCGCAGCCACCAGCGCGCGCGCACCATCGGCGATGGTGCGCGCACTGCCGGCGATACAATTGACGACCGCATCGGCAGTCTGCAGCGCCTGGTACAGCGCGCTCTCATTGGTGGCATCGAACTGCAGTCTGGCGATAGGGTCGGCACCGCCGCCGGCTCGGGCGCGGTGGCCGCAGGCAATCGGACTGGCCCAGTCGCTCGCAGCCAGCGAGCCCACCAGGTGGCTACCGATGAAGCCATCGGCGCCCAGTACCAGCACACGCACCGTCATACCGGGGAGCCGGCGGCGATGGGATTGCGATGGCCGTCCGGTTGGGGTGGCCCGGCGATCGCAGTCGCCGCCGCCTCGGCCCGCACCAGCCCGCGCAAATGCGCCGCCAGCCGCAGTGACAGGGCGACCACCGTCAGCGTCGGATTGGCCTGGCTCGAGGTCGGAAATGTCGCCGCACTGGCGACGAACAGATTGTCGATGCCGTGCACCTTGCAATTGCCGTCGACCACGCTGACTCGCGGATCCGATCCCATCCGTGCCGTGCCGATGTGATGCCCGCCATAGGCACCGTAGCGAGTCATTTCCGCTTCCACCGTCGCCGGCTCGTAGTCGAGGCGGCCGACACCGCGGCGGTTGAACTCGGCCGCCAGCAGCTCAATCGCACGCGTCACCGTATCCACATCCCCGGGTGTGTAGCGCCAGTCGATGCGCAGGCGCTGCATCCCGAGCGCATCTTGAGCGCTATCGAGCATGACCCGGCTTGCCGCGTTGGGCTGCTGTTCGGCGTGAAAATCGATACTGTACAGATTCGCCTTTGATGTCACGATGATCGAAGGGAATTTGCGCTGTGCCAGCTTACGGTCCCGCAGCATGTGCCAGGCAAACGCGATCGCCTCGAGCGGGCCGGTCACGACATTGCCGAGGTGCTTGAACCACGTGCGCACACTCGCGTGCTCATCGCCGAGCAGCCGTCTAGCGTATTCGTAGGGTATGAGCGGCTTGGCCAGATAGAGCAACGACAGCACTGAGCTGTGGTGCGCCGGGTCGGTGACACGCGGATGATGCAGGCGGGCGATGAAGTTGCCGAGCCTTTGGGCGCGCTGCGCCTCGGGTCGCAGTGCCAGACGCCGTCGGCAATAGATTCCCTCCTCGGAGATCTCGTAACCGTGGTGCACCGCCCCAGGGGACTTGAGGATCTTGAGTGCACCAATGGTCCCGGCCAGGTGGCACATGTAGTAGCGGCCGACCACGTCATGTTGATTGCCGAGGCCATGGGCTTGAACATCGCGGCTTGCCAGTAGCAGGCGCGCCACCTCGAGGCCGCCGGCGGCCAGCACGAAATGAGCCGCGTGTGCCTGCAGGCGCTTGCCACCCAAGGTGCGTACATCCAGCGCCGCCACCCGATCGCCGGCGGGTAGCAGCCGTATCGCGGTCACGTTGGCGTGCATCACGACGCTGATATTCGACGCTGAGCGCAGCCGCTGGCCATATCGGGCACCGAAGTCGGTCGGGCAGCTGAAGCGCTCGAGCGTGTCGCTGCTGAAATAGGCACTCTCGAAGCCTTCGATCATGGGCCGGCCGCCGTCGCGAAAGGTCGCCGCGGCCGTATAGCTGAAGTCCCCGGCCTCGCACAGCTGATTCGCCTGCGGGTAGTACGGCAGCAATGCCTCGCGCGCGAACGGCCAGCCGCTGTGCGGCACGTAGTCGCGCGCTTCGAAGTCTATCGGGTCGAGCGGCGTGCAGCGACCGCCCCAGATCGTGGTGGTGCCGCCGAAACGCCGCTGACGATATCGATCCGGCGGGCTATGGAGGCGCTCGTCGGCTACGGCGCCAGCGTACAGCGCCTGGGTGTCCGGCTCTTCCCTTAGCGCGCCCGACTCGAGCAACAGTACCTCTATGCCGCTGCCCAGAAACTGCAGCGCCATGCTGATGCCGGCGGCGCCCGCGCCGACGATGCACACGTCGGCCCGCAATGTCCCATCATCGGGAAGATTGTTCGCATCGAGAATCATGATAGCTCTGCGGACTGTGCGAAGCCTCCCGCTGGGCATCGATCGACGTCATGACGGCGCGCCGGCACCCGTGCCGTCAGCGTGCACGCCTCAAGGGGCCAGACCGTAGACCGTCAGGGCACCTGCGCCGGCCACATAGACGTGACCATTGGCCACCACCGGCACGGTGAATTTTACGGCATTTCCGCCGGCGTCAGCCGGCAGTGTGTCGCTCGAATACAGTGTCGTGGTGAGGTTGGTGGCATCGTAGGCACGCAGAATCGCCGCACCCAATGCGCTGTTGCCGTCGGCGGCGCTGGTGCCATTGGCATTGTTGTCGAGCGCCCAGACGATGGCGCCACCCGAGGGCGACGCCGAGATCATCGGCGTCGGGCCCGGAAAGTCGTAGGTCTCGGCGCTCTGCGAGGCAGCGATGGCGACGTTCCCGCTGAACTGGAACATCCCGCTCGACAGCTTCAGCGCCATCAAGGGCCCGAGTCGTACCGCGATGTACAGCGTCCCGTTCCAGTAACCTGGCGATGCGTAGACGCATTCCGCCGCGGGGGCGGTGTTGATACAGGCCGTGGAATTGGGCAGCGTCAGGTACTGCACGGTGTTGTCGGCGCCCGGCATGTAGCCTGACATGTGACTGCGGTCGATCATCCACAGGTGCGACTGCTTGTCGGAGCCCACCAGCACATTCGGATGACCCGGCGGTCCCGCGCCGTCCGGCAGCACGGTGATGCCGCCCGAGGAAAGGTCGAGGTCGAAACCGCTCCACGACACATTTTGCGATGGGGTATAGAAGTCCTGCACCGCCAGCGTGGATGGACTGAGGTTGATGAAACTCTCGCCGTAGTCGTTGTTCGGCGCCGGGGGCGTCAGGGTGCTGCTGGTGGCATCGAAGCTGCCGTTGCCGGTCGAGACGAACATGTTGCCCTCGGAATCGAGCGCCGGCGCCCCGCCCGACATCCAGATGCCGCCATCAGTGCCGTTGGGCGTGTCATTGAGGACGGCGGTCTGCGCGAGCGAGGTTGCACCATAGCTCATGATCCAGCCGTGCCACGTCGTTGCGGCGTCGTCGCAGTGAGAGGACCAGCCAATGATCACGCCGCTGGCGGTGCCGGCGGTGTATGTGAGTGCCAGGCCGAGGCGCTGGTTCTGGTAGAGCGGATTGAAACTCACGGTGGTGCTGCCGTCGCCGGTACCGGGAACCGTCGCCTGGATCACGGCGGGCGAGTTGGTCCGCTCCGCGCCGGTCAAGAGGTCCAGCGCGTGCAGGCGCTGGTAGTTGCTGCCGCTCTCGGTGGTCGCGGCGACCAGGTAGATCGTCTGGGCGACCGGGTCGATCACGGGTGTGCCGGTGATGCCGTATTCGAGCGTGACGTCGGTGCAGCCGGGAAGAGCGTTGCTCGGGATGGTCGTAATGCCAGCGCCCGGATTGATGAAGCTGTCCTGCCAGTAGATCACGCACCCAGGATCGTCAGCGTCGAAGGCGTAGACGGAATCGTGCATGGTCACGACGAACAGCACGTTGTGCGTGGCGCCGCCGATCCCAATCGGCAGGTTCGCCACGTACAGGGGTTGCGCGTAGACCGCGCCGTCTACCGCTCCGACAGGACATGACCAGCGCTTGCCGAAAGTGCCGCCCGACACCGTCGCCGGCGTCAAAGCGTACTCCTGCAGATTCTGACCGGTTCGGGCCACATCGTTGTGATAGGTCGTGACACCGGCCAGGTCCGTCACCGCCACTGCCGCACTGCCCGTCACCGAGGGGCTGGTCGGGCTGACCGCGCTCACCGAATGTGTGCCAGCGCTCGCCGGCGGGGTGTAGAGGCCACCGCTGCTGATCGTGCCAACGGTGCTGTTTCCTCCGGCGACGCCATCGACGCTCCAGTTCAGGGTCATGCCAACCGGCGCATTGGTCGTGAACTGCTGCGTCTGCAACAGCGTCAGCGCGGCATGGCGAGGAGTGATGGCGAGCGGGATGCCGCTCGGCGTCGTCACACTCAGTGCCGTGGAGTGTGCGGAGACGTTGGGGGGCGTAGCCTTGTCGAAGGCGGCGACCTGGTAGCTGTAGGTCGTCGAGGCCGTACGGCCGACATCGGTATAGCTGGTACCGCTCGAGACCGTCATGACCTGCGTGCCGTTGCGGTAGACATAGTACCCGCCGACTCCGGTGGCGCCCGGATTCGGAAGATCCGTGGAGGCGTTCCAGCTCAGCGGCACGGTGGTCGTGGTGACGTTTGACGCCGCCAATCCCGTCGGTACGGTCGGTGCCTGCGTGTCAGGCAAGGTGGTGACGCTGAGCGCGGACGACAGCGCCGAGACGTGGGGCGGAGTGGCCTTGTCGAAGGCGGCAACCTGGTAGCGATAGGTCGTTGAGGCCGAGAGCGGCGTATCGGTGTAGCCCGTGCCGCTGGTGACAGTCGCGATCTGGGTGCCGTTGCGATAAACATAATAACCGCCGACGCCGGAACCGCCGGTATCGGTGGAAGCCGTCCAGGTGAGTGCGACGCTGCCGGTTGCGATGTTCGAGCTCGCTAAGCCCGCCGGCACACTCGGGACCGCAGCGCCGCTGCCGCTACTGCTGCTGCTAGTGCCGCTGCCGCTACTGCTACTGCTACTGCTGCCGCTGCTGCTGCTACTGCTGCCGCTACTGCTGCTACTGGCGGTTACACTGCTGGGCGTCACGCTGCCGCCGCAGGAGGCGACGAGCAACAGCAGCAGCATCGCTGCGAGATTCCGGGAGGAACGCGTCGACCAGTTCAACCAGTGCCGATGTGTGAAACCCTGCCTAATCGACCCCAAAAGCGTCCTTCCTAATCCCCCATGGGATTCCAAATGAGAGGGCGGAACCATCAATACTGCCAGACGGCCTGGCAGGTGACTATAACGATGTCGCGAAAGCCCGCAAAACCGCCGCATTTACCTCAATGGCGCTATCCGTCTGCGGATTGGTGCCTGCCCAAACCTTGTCCTACCGGGAGCCCACGCTTGCTGAAACCAACGATCCAGGCGATCAACGGCACGCGCTGAAGCAAGCCTGCCGACGGGCAAACTGGCGATCGCTCGGTGCAGAGGCAGTTCAACTTGGCCGGTCGAGAAACATGCCACTTGCCATCGAAGCAATGTGTGAGACAGTTCTCAAACCAGGTTCCAAAATTCGGCCCATCGGGGAGTGCTATCGACGATGGTGGTGCGCCCAAGCGACTGAAAATAGTTGGGAGTGAAGCATCGATTATGACAATCGGCTTGCATCTTGATAACTACGATCTCACTGCCTTCACTGCTATTGCCGCACGCTTCGGCCTCGACTCGTTTGGTTATGTCGTCACGCCGAACGTCGATCATGTAATCAGGTACCACGATGATGAGTCGTTCCGCGAGTTGTATGCACACGCAGAGTACGTGCTGCTCGACAGCCGCTTGCTGGCCTATCTGCTGCGCTTGACCAAGGGCGTCAATCCGCGCGTATGTACCGGCAGCGATCTGACAGCGCAGCTCCTGAGCATGTCGGCGCCGGGAGATCGGATCGTACTGATCGGAGCGAGCGCACAACAAGCCGAGCGTGTGCGCACAGACTATGGGCTACGGAATCTCGTGCATTACCAGCCGCCGATGGGGTTTATCCGCGATCCGCAGGCCGTTGAGAGTTGTCTGCAGTTCATCGAAGCCCGTAGTCCATTTAGATTTTGCTTCGTGGCCGTCGGCAGCCCGCAGCAGGAGCGGCTGGCGCGCGAGCTTAAGGTCCGCGGCATTGCGCGCGGACTTGCGCTGTGCGTTGGTGGTTCGATCAATTTCCTTACCGGAGATGAGCGGCGGGCACCGCGCTGGATGCAGCGTATCGGCTTCGAATGGCTGTTTCGCCTTCTGCAGGACCCGGGCCGCTTGGCCAGGCGCTATCTGATTCGCGGTCCGCGGATCTTGGCGCTGTTGCCGAAATTTCGTTTCGAGTTTGGCCGGTCCAAAACTTAAGCCGGCGCACTATCGACTCCGGCACCGCCTTGGTAATTCACATTCATGCCGGCCAGAGCAGGCGCGTGTAGGGGCAGCCAATTGCCCAGTACGGTGACGCAGCACACAATTCTTGCAGCGCAGAGTTAAGACTTGTGATAGATAAAGTGTCGATTGTGGGGGGACATCCTGCGTCGCAGTCCCCCTGGAAGACCCGCCACACGCATGCAATCTATATTTGCGCACGGTCCACGCAGCTCGGCTGAATCGTAGTCATGTCTTCGCGATCACGGCTACTGCCCGCAAACGCTTCGCTGGCGCCGCTTCTTGCGGCGGCTTTATTCCTCGTACAAACCCTAAGCACACTGCCTGGCGAACTCACCAACGACAGCCGCGAACAATTGCAGCAGGCGATCTCTCAGCACTATGCGGACTGGCACCCGCCGGTGATGGCTCTGGTGTGGTCGTGGCTCATGAGGCTTGGCGGCACTGCCGGTAGCCTGCTCGCCCTGCATCAATTCCTGCACTGGTTGGGTATTGGCCTCATTGCCGACGGTTTTCACCGTATCGGCCGACGACGCGAGGCGTGGCTGGTCCTTGCTGCCGGCGCCTTTCCGATCTTTTTGTTCTACGACAGATTCGTGGTCAAAGACGTCGGCATGGCGTCTGCATTAGTCGCCGGCACCGGCATGCTCGTTTGGTTTGCTGTGCAGAATAAGCGCATGCCTCTGTGGGTGATTCTTTTTTCGGGCCTGTGCCTGTTGTATGGCGCGTTGATCAGAACCAACGCGGTGTTTGCAATCGGCCCGCTGCTGCTGTTGTACTCTGTTGGCGGCAGGCGGCTTGGTATTCCGAAAATAATCGCATGGTCGATTGTTACGGCTGTGATGGCCGTGCCGCTGTCCAATCTGATCAATCACAGACTGATCGGTGCGACGCCGGAATATCCCATCCAGTCACTGCAGATTTTTGACCTGATGGGAATAGCGGTGTATTCGGCGGACGATCGGGTCATGGGCGCCAATCCGCCGGAGATGACCGAGGTCCAAGCCTGTTACACCTCGTATTGGTGGGATCCGGTCAGTCCCTGGGGCAGTTGCCCTGAGTTGCGTCGGGACCTCGGGTATACGCGGGATGTTGATACGACCGATCCGGCCACCATAGTGAAGACCGCCCAGCTGTGGTGGGCGGCCATTCTCGATCACCCGATCGCCTATCTGGCTCACCGGGTGCAGTATTTCAATTCCTCGCTTTACTTCATTGTTCCGGCACTGCACTTCAGGTATTCGAAGTTCACTGACCTGGCGCCCTATGGCACGCGAATCATTACGCAGCGTGAGATCCATCTCGATTACCTAAAGAGCAATTTCTTGTGCTGGCCGGTGGTGTGGCTGTGGATAGGAGTGGGCGCACTGGCATTGCTTCGGTTGTCGGCAGACGCGCCGGCCACGGTACTCACCGCGCGATTGCTGATTACCTCCGGACTGCTATTTGCCGGCGCCTATCTGCTCATCGGCGTGGCTACTGACTTGAGATACTACTACTGGTCGATCATGGCGATCTTGCTCGGAGCAATTGGTGCGTCACGCGAGATAGGGACTGCGATCTGTGCGCGCCAATGGTTGGCGACAGTTGCTGTTGGAGGTCTGCTGCTGATCATCGTGACGGGCTTGATCGCAAGAATTGCCGATGTGCGCTTTGTGTAGTCGAGTCCCTGCGCATAGTCGGGTTGTGGACTCAGGCCGGTTCGCATGAACAAGGCTGCCGTGTTCGGTATTGCTCGGCAGATGATCGCGCCTACGTGGCTGATGGTTCGGCCAGAAGCGGCATCCGGCGACGATTAGAAAATGAGGATTGTTCGGTTGCTTAGGTAAATACTGGCACTATATATTGCATGCTGTTTTGAGGAGGAGTTTGTGATGCGCGGCGAAAAGCCCAGTATTGCGGTGATATTGCCCGCCTACAACGAAGAACTGACAATCCGTCAAACGATGCAGGTATTCCACGAGGCGCTGCCCGAAGCCCAAATCGTAGTCGTCAACAATAATTCGACCGATGCTACCTACCGGATTGCGGTTCAGGCGCTAACGGATCTCAACTGCGACGGTCAGGTGATCAACGAGCAGCGGCAGGGTAAGGGCAATGCGATGCGGCGCGCGTTCATAGACGTGGATGCGGACATCTATGTGCTGTCGGACGCCGATATGACTTATCCGGCTGAGCGGGCACGCGACTTGCTGCTTCCGATCCTCAACAATCAGGCTGACATGGTGGTCGGAGACCGCCATAGCCAGGGCCATTATGCGAAGGAGAACAGGCGGCCGCTGCACGGCTTCGGCAATCGCCTGGTGCAGGGCCTGGTGAATAGTCTGTTTCGCTCCAACCTGGTCGATATCATGAGTGGCTACAGGGTCATGAGCAGGGCGCTGGTAAAGAACTATCCCATTCTGGTCGATGGATTTCAGGTCGAGACCGACTTGACACTGCATGCCTTGGACAAGCGATTTCGCATTGTTGAAATGCCGATCGAGTACAAGGATCGGCCGGCGGGGAGCTTCTCCAAGCTCAGTACGTTATCTGACGGAGCCAAGGTGCTGTGGTTGATCACGCAGATTCTGCGCCATTACCGGCCGTTGCAGTTCTTTTCCTGGCTATTTCTTGTGTTTTTCGTCGCCGGTGTACTGTGCGGCATTCCGGTTATCGGCGATTGGTTAGCGTACAGGTATATCTATCACGTTCCACTCGCATTGCTTGCGACTGGCCTTGAGATCATTGCGGTGATGTGTATGGCGATTGGGCTGACTCTCGACTCCATTGTGCATCAGCAAAGACTGGCGTTTGAGCGTGAAATATTGAATACCCCGGTGGCAAGATCTCAAGGCCGAACCAGGGCTTGAGCTCTGGTCGCGCCACGCTCAGTGCGGGCGATGACTGCCGCCTTGCCGGCAGTTCGAACCGCGCCGGACTACAGCCGCAGGCGGCGAAACAGCGTCTCGGGCGCAGATCTGATGATCCACATGATCGGCCGCCAGAACCAAGGCGTGTAAATCACCGCCTTGCCGCTATCCATGGCGCGCACGATGTCAGCTGCGACGCTCGCAGGCATCGCCCATAGCGCGCCCTTCTTGAAAGTCGCCGTCATGGGTGTACTGACAAGCCCGGGCTTGATGGTCACGACACGAATACCCAACGGATACAGCCGCTGGCGCAGGCCGCTAGTGAATGCTGTGACCGCAGCCTTGGCCGATGCGTATACATAGTTCGATCGCCGGCCGCGATCGCCGGCCACGGAGGAAATCACCGCAATGACGCCGTGGCCCTGAGATTCGAGTTGGTTGGCGAGATTGGTGCATAGAGCCATGACTGAAAGTGCATTGACGTCGAAGTCCTCGCGCAGCTGTTCGACCGAGCTCTGGCACGCGGTTTGGTCTGAGAGCGTGCCGTGCGCGATCAGTGCGGCGTCAAGTCCGCCAAGGTGTTCGATAGCTGTCCGCAGCAGGGCCGGGATGCGCTCGAAATCTCGGGCATCGTGCACGAAGGTATCCGCCAGCTTCGCGCCGCGCACCTTGAGATCCTCGGCGATTGCCTGCAATCGCTCGATGCTGCGGCCGGCGAGGAACAGGGCATCGCCGCGGCACGCGAACAGCCGGGCGGTCGCTTCGGCGATGGCGGATGTCGCCCCGACGATCAGGATGCGCTGCATCACCAACTCCTTGTCACGCGCCGCCAGAAAGAAGATGAGAACTTCGGATCAATATAGTCCTGCAGCTGCCTCCATGCGGGAAAGTATTGCTGAAACGATTGCGCCGCCATGCGCGCGTCCTTGGCCGGGTAGACCGCACCGCCCGCGGCGCGGGTGATCACATCGAGCGATTCGAGTAATTGCAGGGTCGGCTCACCGCGATTAGGGAAATCGAGCGCCAAGGTGACGCCCGGCCGCGCAAACGACAGCAATCCCAGCGACGGCAGATTGCCGAACTGCTTCAGGACCACCAGAAACGATGCCTGGCGTGAACGCGCAACGCGCCGCAGCATCTCTGGCAAAGCCGTGGCGGCCTCGGTTCCTGGCAGCAGGCATTGATATTGGAAAAAGCCGCGTGGACCATACAGTCGATTCCAGTCCAGCAGGCGGTCGAGCGGGAACAGGAACGGCTGATAGTGCCATAAGGCGCGCGCTTGCTGCGCTGCCGGCCGATGAAAATAGAGTTCATTGAACAATCGCACCGACAGACCCGTCACCGGCGAGAGCGGCGGCGTCAGTGGAAGGCGCAGTGAACGCGCGCGCGGTGGCCGGGCGTCGTGCTGCACGTGATTGCCGCGTATGAATACCCCGCGCCCGAGCTTGCCGCCGCTCGCGGTGCAGTCGAGCCAGGCCACCGTGTATTCGTAGGCGGCATCCGATTGCGCCGCCAGCGCGAAGAATTCCTGCAGGTTGTCGAAGCGCTGGCTATCGCCAGCGATCCATTCACCGGGGACGCGGCGCAACTGCAGGCGCGCCGTACTGATCATGCCGGTCAGTCCCAGTCCGCCGATGGTTGCGGCGAACCAGTCGGCATGCTGATCCGGCGCGCAGCGCAATGTTTCACCGCTCGAGCGCCGCAGTTCGAAGCCGAGCAGATGATTACCAAAGCTGCCCGCCCGGTGATGATTCTTACCGTGCACGTCGTTGGCGATGGCGCCGCCGACCGTCACCAGCGCCGTGCCCGGCGTCACAGCCGGCAACCAACCGCGCGGCAGCGTCAGCGCGATGATCTCACTGAGCAGGACACCGGCTTCGCACTCAAGAACGCCGCTCGCGGCATCAAAGCTGATGAATCGGTCGAGACTGCGTGTGGTCAACAACGTGCCCTCGGCATTGAGGCATACGTCGCCATAACTGCGGCCGTTGCCGAAAACCAGCATCGGCCCGGCTGGCGGCAGCGGCTGGTAGCGGTTCGTTATTGGGATGAGGCGCTGATCATAACGTGGCCAACGGCCCCAGGAGACACCGGTGGACATCGCGGCGCCTCAGATCGACAACAGCACGATCAGCCCGAGCGCGCCCAGGACCAGCAGGCTGACCCGATCGCCCAGAGCAAACACGACCGGATCGTCCTGCATTTGGCCACGCGCCGTCAGCATCCAGACACGGCTGATCCAGAACAGCATCAGCGGGCAGATCAGCCACATCGTCTTATGGTGGTGGTACAGGGCGATTGAGTCGGCACTATTGATATACAGCGCAATGACCACGACCGCACAGTAGCCCGCAGCAGTGCCGAAGCTCATGATGAGCGACAGATCGTCGGCGTCGTAGCCGCGGACATGTCCCGCGAGCTCGGCCGCCTTGCGGGCATCGTAGAGTTCGGCGTAGCGCTTGACGAATCCCAGACTGAGGAACAGGAATACTGAGAACGCCAGCAGCCAGAACGACAGTCCGATGCGCGTGGCAGCGGCACCGGCGATGATGCGCAGCGTATAGAGCCCCGCAAGCGTCATGACATCTAGCAACGCGATCTGTTTCAGAAGCAGCGAGTAGCTCCAGGTGATGATGTAGTAACAGGCCAGCACCAGGGCATACAGCCAGCCGATGACCGCGGCCAACAACATCGCGCACAGCAGCAGTATGGCGCCGGCATACAATCCGCTGCGCACCGACAGCTGTGCGGTGGCGAACGGTCGGTGGCGTTTGCGCGGATGCTCGCGATCGGCGGCGATATCAAATAGATCGTTGGTGACGTAGACACTCGAGGCACAGCATCCAAAGGCGACAAAAGCCATCGCTCCCTGCAACAACATCCCCGGTTCCGCGATCCGGTGTCCCAGCAATGGAGGCAGGAACACCAATGCATTCTTGACCCATTGGTGTAATCGGATCGCCTTGATCCATGTGCGCAGCGTCGGCTTGGTTGACTCGAAAACCCGAAGCACCCGGGTCCTGAGTCCGACGCTGTCGCCCAGGCTGCGATCGCCGACCACCAACGCAGCCCGCGAGGCTTCCCAGACAATCATGTCGGAGGGATCGCTGCCGGCATAGTCAAAACCGTGTTCGCCGAAGCGCTCGACCAGCGCGTGACGTTTGCGCTCCGCCGCCGAGCCGCCGGCGCCGGTAGGAATAACTTCGTCGAACAGCCCCAGGTGCACGGCGATCTGCTCGGCCAATTGCGGATCGCCGTCGGCAACCAGTATCAGTCGCTGTCCGCTGCTATGCTGCTGGCGCAGCCATTGCAGCAAGTCGGTACGAAACGGCAGGTACCTGGCCTCGGCGTGTTCGTGCTCGCGCGTTCGAGAGGCGGTCGGCTCGTTGGCGCGCCAGCGATGCAGCAGTCTGCCCAACAGCGGCGGTGATGCCTTGAATGCACTGATCGAGCGCTCGTGCCGGATGTTGGCCGGCGTCAGGGTGCCGATAATATCCAGACACAGCGGAACCCCGTCCTGGTTCACGGCGCGGGCTCCAGCCCGGCGCGCCTCGGGTGCATTTCGACCGTTACCGCGGCAGCCATACCTATCAGGACAGCAAACCAGAGCGTCGCGATACGGCACAACAGCGTCGCTGCCAGAGCCACCCGTAGCGGCGCGCCCTGCGCGACCAGCAGCGTAGTCATGACCAGTTCCATTCCGCCGAGCCCAGCCGGTAAGAAAAAGGCCGCACTACCGGCCAGCACCGCCAGCGCATAGATTCCGATGGCGCTGAGCAGCGGCACCTGCACATGCAGCCCCTGGCAGATCAGATAATAGCCGAGTCCCTCGGCACCCCACGATACCACGCCGGCGACGGTGCCCAGAATGAGTAACCGGGGCCGCAGCAACGCACCCGAGGAGCGCAGCAGATTCGCGATTGCCGGCAGCGGCCGGACAATGCGGGGGCGCCGGAAGTGCCGGCTCAGGCGCTCGAGTATTTCCGGCAGCGCCTTGATGCTGACGGCCCAGACCAGCGCCAGCACCAGCAGCAGTGCGCCCACCACCAGCGGCCGATAGGCCGGTCGGTCGGACACGATCAGGCTGGCCAACAGCACCATCGCCAGCAGATCCTGCAACCTCTCGACGAACAGCGCCGCAATGCTTTGCGAATAGCTCACGCCGTAACCCCGCAGGTACAGCGAGCGCACTGCTTCTCCGGCTTTGGCGGGACTGACGGTGAATGCAAAGCCGCTCAGGTAGTAGAGCAGGTGCCTGCCCACCGGCAGCCGATGACCGAGCCTGGTCAGGAATGTGCGCCAGCGCTCGAATCGAACTGCGTAATTGGCACCCGAGAGTGCGAGTACCAGTGTGCAACCGGGCCATGCGAGCTGATCGACCGCGGCCATGATACCGGCCGAGTCAACCGCATATGCGCCAGCCAAGTAGATCATGGTCGCCAGTGCTGCGATCGCAATTAATGCTCGCCGCTTGCTGCTCGTAATGACCGCTTGCTGCGCCAATTCCGCGCCCCTCTTGAGGTATCGCCGTGGTATCGTGGAAGCGGCCCCTCCAGACTTTCATCAGCCGCGGAGTGGATTGGTGCGCAACGTCACACGATGCGGCCGACAATTCGATTAGTCTTGGCTGCCAATGGCTATGGTATCGCCCCAGGTCACCTGACATAAACGCAATTATCGCACTTGCCTATGCGGCTTTTTGAAAATCGTCCACCACTGCGCACACCACTGCGCACACCACAGCGCGCGCCACTGAGCGCCGCCGTTGGTGCCGGCACAGAGCGGAGCTGGCTGGTAGACAGCAAGTACCAGCCGGCCATGACGCTGATGATGTACCTGCTGCTGTTCTATATCACGGTGCCGTCCAACGTGCTGACCCGGCAGGGCACGGATGTGGTGGGTGAGGTGGATCCGGTCTACCGAACCCTGAAACTGGCATTGCTCGCCGCCGGGGTGCTGGTGCTGCTCTGGCGACACTCATTTGCCCTGCGGCTGGCCCGCGACGTCAATAAATTCTTCATCGCTTTCGTCGCCCTGATTTTGCTGAGCACCACCTGGTCGATCGAACCGGCCATCACCGTGACGCGATTTTTTGCGATTTTCACGATCTGCCTCGTGTGCGGGGGCTGTGTGATGATTGGTTGGTATGACCGGCGGTTCCAGGAAATTGTGCGGTCATTCCTGACAGCGCTCATGGTCGGTTCTCTGATCTACGGCATCATCGCGCCCGATTTCGCCAGGGAACAAGGCAACAGCATCTCGTTGGCGGGCGCATGGCGCGGCATGATGCAGCAGAAAAACGAATTCGGTCACGCGGCCAGCATCGCCGTGTTCCTGTGGGTACACGGCGTGCTGACAAAGGAAGTCAAATTCCGCTACTTTGTGATTGGCTTCGGCTCTGCCGCCACCTGCCTGATTCTGTCGCGCAGCTCGACCTCGATATTCTCCGCGCTGTTCTCGAGCATGCTGCTGCTGCTGCTGCTGCGAGGCTCGAAAGGCAGACGTCGCTTCATGGCGTTCATCGTCGCGTCGTTCGCGACGCTTATTCTGCTGTACTCGCTGGCGGTGCTGAATATCATTCCGGGCCTGGATTTCCTGCTGCAGCCGGTGATCTCGCTGACCGGCAAGGACGCGACGTTTTCCGGCCGCACGCAGATTTGGACCGTGATTCGTGAACACATCAGCCACGCGCCGCTGCTGGGCACGGGCTACGGGGCGTACTGGATCGGCCCGGTGGCCAGGTCGCCGTCGTCGGTGTTCATTACCAGGCAGTCCAATTTCTATCCGACCGAATCGCATAACGGCTACCTCGAGATCATTAATGACCTTGGCTATGTCGGCCTGTTATGCCTGCTCGGGTTTCTGCTGGTGTTCTTACGGCAATCGCTGGCACTGCTGAAGCTCGATTACAACCAGGCCACGCTTTATCTGGCGTTGCTGTTCGCGGAATTGATCAACAACCTCACCGAGAGCGATTGGTTCGGGTCGGGCGGCATCGCCATGCCGATCGTGACGCTGGCAACCTTCGGTTTGGCCCGGGCGTTGCTGGAACAGCGCTGGCGTAGTCAGCCGCAGCAGGTGCCGTTACCGACTTCGCCGATAGAGCGTCGGCCTCGCAGCTTATCGAGCCGTCATTCCAGGTAGCGGGCCGACTGCGAATCACTGCCGCCTATAGTGCATTGCAGGATCGGAGCGACTGACTTTCGCCAGCGGACGGCTCGCCCCCCCGTAGCCGGCTAAGAAATCGCGCGGCGCCGCAGAACCTGCCGCCACAACAGCAACGCCAGGCCGGTCAGCAGGGCGCACTCGCCGGCCAGCTGTCCGATCAATACCGCAGCGGCACCCCAGCGTGGAATGCCAAGCCACATCGTCGACAAGGACATCGCGGCGCTCAGACCAATGATCCAAGCCATCGTTCTTGCACGCTTTAGCGCATACAGAGCCGATTGCAACACCTCGCGCGGCAGGAACACCAGCGCCACACACCCCCACAGAAACAGCAGCCGATCCTGATCGCCGATGTGCTTGTGCAGGAGATCAACGATCAGCCAGTCGCGGACGATCCAGGCGACTGCAAAGTACATCAGGTCAATCGCCGTGATCAGGACTGTGAGCACCGCCAGTCGTCGCAACATACTCGGCAATCCGAATTTTGCCAGCCAGTTTGCCGCCGTCGGCGTCAGCAGAATGTTGATGCCATACATGAACACGAATACCGGCATCACCACCAGGCGCGCTGCGTTCACATTGGTCACGGCGGTCAGATCGAGGCGCGTCGCCAGCACGTAGTTGTAGCTCTGCGCGAACAACCAGTAGATCACCGCGCCGACCGCCGACCACAGACCGATGGTGCGGATTTCGCGCCAGAATGGACCGGGGTTGCCTGATACCCAGCCGGGTTCCAAGGCCAGCATTCGGTGGGCCACGGTAGCGCCGGCCCAGCCCGCTGCGCTCAGCGCGGCAATGGCCAGAGGGCCGGCCGCGGGGCGCAGCAGCAGTGCGAGCGCGATGCCGAGCAGCAGGATCGCGACGTAGACCGCATCGGCCCCCAACATCGCCTGCGGCCGGGAATAGATCAGCAGGACGCCGCGGCGGTATTCACGCTGCAGAGCGGCCCATCCGGCCAGAATCGTGCCCGCGACCGCCAGCGAGATGCTCGCGCTCCAGATCCCGATCACATACGCCGCCAATGGCAACGCCAGCAGCGCCAATGCCATGCGACGCAGAAAGCTTGTCTGGCTGGCTCCCAGACTACCGATCATCTGCACCCGCAACCCCGCTGTTTTTGTCGGAGCGATCGCCGCAACCGGCCCGGAAAGCCACGCGGCCTGCGCACTCACCAGCAGCAGCACAGCGGATTGAGCCAGCACAAACTGGCCGTAGGAGACATCGCTGGCGTAGCGGATCATCATGAAGCCGGCGACGAAATTGGCCCCGGACAGCAGGACCTGGTCCAGAACGCCGGTACCAAAGAAATACAGGAAGCGGCCGGACGGGCGCGTGCTCATTTAACCAAGCTGATCAAACTCGTCTACCTGTGATAGCCGGCCAGAACGTGCATGATCCGGCAAGTATAACAATCGGCATCACGGGTTGATGGGATCGTTGCCCAGACGAGCGCCGTGACGGGATTGCAAGCAGTCCGGGCGCCCCGCGCGCCCGGCGTAGCCGATGCCTGCGCAGCGGGTAGACGCGTTGATAAACTTTTGGTATTGCTCGCCTACTTTCATGGCATGGCATGCGAGCCACGAACCGCCGGTTGATTAGCGCCGCATCAGCTGATCGGTTTTGATCAAGCTTGAGCCGCGCGCTTGGGCACTGGGGTGGCGCGGCAGGCAGGTGTAGTCGTGGCGTATGGAGCCTGAAACTGCGACCCGGCAGTTGGTAATTGGACGCGGAGGCGACGATGAGGACGCAGGTACTGGGAGGCGCTTGGTGCGCATTGCTTTGCACGCTCGCGGCGTGCAGCGCATCCAACTCCGGCGGTGCGAGCAGCGCCACGGTCGCGGGCGCATTGACTGACAGCAGCCGCACTCCCGCCGCCGTCAGATCGCTCAGCGCGGGGGCGGGCATCGCGGTCAGCGGCAACAAGTTCATCAACACAGCGACGGGTAAGCCGGTCGTTCTCGCGGGCGCTAACCTTGACGGCCTGGACGGCTCCGGGGGTTACGGCGGCGCCGGCCAGATCAAGCAATGGAGCATTATCGCGGGGATCACGAGCGCGCAGTGGGGTGCGATTGCAGCCAAGTGGGGGATCAACGCGATCCGCCTGCCGATGAATTCTGACTACTGGTTGAACCCCACCGTGTTTGACGATCCGGCTGCCGCGGCCATCGAGACCGGGGCGTGCTGTTACACCTCGATCGCTCCCGGCAGCTACACGCCGGACGCCAGCAGTGCCTACCAGTCCGTCATCACGACGATCGTGACTCGCATCACGGCCGCCGGGATCGTGGTTCTCCTCGACCTGCACTGTGACGCACCGAAGAACTCATCCGGCCAGTACATTGCCTGCGTGGGCGAGACCTCGTTCCCCAGCAGTGACACAGCCCCGAGCTTCTGGTCTCAGGTCGCCAACACGTTCAAGTCAAATCCCATGGTCATCTTCGCGCTGTTCAACGAGCCCTACGGGTCGTCGAACTATAACCGGGCGGCACCGCCGCCTGCCGCGGTCTCCGGGGGCGGCAATCGCGCGACGCCAGCCTCCTCGGCCGTGACGATGATCACCGGTGGGCTATACACCCCGTTCTCGATGCTGGCCAGCGACAAGACCCTGGTCACGCTGAGTGGCGGCGCCGCCCTCAATGCTGCCGGCATGACCGGCCTCATTACCACGATAAGAAAAACCGGCGCGACCAACGTCATCCTCGCGCCTCCGATCTGGTACTCAGGTCAGATTCAAACATGGCTCAACAGTTACACCACTGCCAACTATGGCCGGCCATCCGCCGGCAATCCCGACCCGCTCGGCCAGCTGGGCGCGGACTGGCACAACTACGACTGGTCTACCGGAACCCGAGCGCCAACGGCAATCCTCGCCGCTGGCTATCCGATCTGCATCACGGAGACTTTCGGGTTCGACAGCCAGCTCGATGGGGGCCGGGACACCTCGGGCTACACCTGGGCGGCATCGAATGGCATTGGCGTGCTGCTGTGGACCTGGGCGACGTGGGACTCCCACCGCTATATCCCGGGCGGCGCCCAGAGTTCGACCGACATGTATAACTACCTGCTCAACACCGGCCCCTGGGTCAACGGCGGCGCGCCGGTGCCGGCCGGGAACACGTTCGGTCAGAGCCCGCTATCGCCTATCTAGTCTGTTGCCTGATCTACCGTGGGTAATTTCAACAGCAGTGGGAGGCGTCATCACATCGTCGCCGCAGGCGTGTGCGCGCCCATTAATCTGCACAATGAGCCCCATGGCGACCGCAGCTATGCCAATCGGGTCACCACTGAACCGCTGATCATGCGAGGGCAGTCAGTTCGCCAACCAGGTGATGCAGGAAAACGCCAGCGCTAGGATCGGTGACAACGGCGGAGCCGCGGTGATGGTCGTCGGCAGACAAGCGATCGTCGCGGCGACACGCGCCACCGGGACAGCCAGCGTCGTTCGTCCAGCGGCGCTGAGCCGAGACGTGCGCATAGCGATGTTGCGCAAGGCGAGCATTGGGATCATAGCGGGCTCTGACCGAAGGAGTTGCCGTTCGGGGCGGGCGCGCCGCCGTTGACCCAGGGGCCGGTGTTGAGCAGGTAGTTATAGAAGTCGGTCGGTGTAGAGGCGCCGCCCGAGGCCCAGGTCGCCCACGCCCACACCAGCACGCCGATGCCGTTGGAGCCGGCCCAGGTGTAGCCCGAGGCGTTGCTGCCACCGTCGAGGGCGCTGTCGAGCCCGTAGGTCTCAGTGATGCAGATCGGGTAGCCGGCGGCAAGGATGGCCAGCGGGGTGGTGGTGCCAGAGGACCATCCGTAATCGTGCCAGGCGACGGCCAGCTGTCCGAGCGGGTCGGGGTTGCCAGAGGTCGTGCGTCCGTAGCCGGTGGTGGTATAGCTGTCGAGCCAGGTCTGAATCTGCCCGGCGTACCAGATCGGGGAGGCGAGGATGACATTGGTGGCACCGGTGGCGCGGATCGTGCTGATCAGGCCCGGCATGCCGGCGACGTTAAGTGCCGCCCCACCGCTCAACGTCACCAGGGTCTTGTCGCTGGCCAGCATCGTGTACGGGGAGGTGCCGCCCGTGATCATCTTAACGGCGTAGCTGCCTGGCAGCGCGGTTTTGCCGCCCCCGATAACGGCGCCTGGCGCGCTGTTGTAGTTCGCTCCGCCGTAGGGTTCGTTGAACAGCTCGAACATGACCAGGGGATTTGACTTGAAGGTATTGGCGACTTCCATCCAGAAAGTGGGTGCAGTGTCGCTGCTGGCGTAGGAAGTCTCACCAACGCAGGCGATGTACTGGCCGGAGGAATTCTTCGGCGCATCGCAGTGCAGATCGAGGCTGACCACGATGCCGGCCGCCGTGATATTAGACACGATCGTGGCAATGACGGATTGGTAGCTGCCGCTGGCGTCCGGCGTGTATTTGCCATTACCGATCGAGGTGTAACAGCACGCCCCGGTCTCAATAGCCGCCGCTGCCGGGTCGTCATAGACCGTGGGGTTCAACCAGTAATCAGAATTCATCGGCAGGCGGATCATGTTGATCCCCCACTTGGCCGCGATCGCCGCCCACTGCGCGCTGGTGATGCCCGCGATAATATTCCATTGCTTGATCTGGCCGGCGCCGCCGTAACCGCCCGAGCCGTCCAGGCCGTCAAGGTTAGCGCCCGCGAGCACGACCGGCTTACCGGTTGCTGTGTTGATGAACTTGTTGCCGCTGACCGCGATGCCCGCCCCGGTGCTGAGCGATTTGACTGCGGGGGTAGAGCTGCCGCAGGCGGGTGTTGTGGCGGGGGACGGATTTGCGGTTGCGACCCAGGCGCCGCCCGACCAACTCCACCACAGGCAGGTGTTGTTCTGCTGGTAGAGCACGCCGTTGTGATAGAGCAGCAGCGTCACATTGGCGCTGTAGCCGGCCGCGCTGGCACTGGCCGCACCGGCAGGCTGCTGGTAGACCACTCCGCCGTTGAGCGTCCAGACGGCCAATGCGCTATCGGTAATCTGCTTCGCGTTGGTCGGCACCATGGTGCCACTCGCCGATGCGCTGCCCGCCGAGGCGCTGGCACCGCTGAAGCCGTTTCTGCCGTTGAAAGCCACGGCGACGGAGGCTGCAGACGGTGAACCGAAGTAGGCCTGTCCCTCAACGCTGGTGAGGGCGATGTCGAATTGCTTGCCGCCCGCTTGGCTCATGACTGCTACTGCGACGGTCTTGACGGCCGTATCCCCGTCACTCCAGCTCACGGTTCCGCTGGTGGCGGTGTAATCGGTTCCGGCTATGGCAGTGCCATTCACGGTGGTGTAGCCGACGGTGGCTGCACCGCTCGGGTTGCCGGTTCGAGCAATCGTCACGATGGCGGTCGATGATGGCGCGGCGGTATAGGTCGCCGACGTGAGCGCGACCAGCGGGGCGGAAGTATTTGAGGAACTGCTACTGGTCGATGAACCCGCGCTACTGGCGGAATCGCTGGAGTTGGAACCGCCGCACGCCGCGAGCATGCCGAGCAGCGCGCACAATGCGCTGCCCCGAAGCACCATTCTCATCATCACTTCCCCGTCGATACACGAACTGCTGTGATTGCAGTTTCTTCACGATGTCTATAGGCGGCAATCTGTCTCTGCGTCGCGACGTGTCGCAAAACCGTGACAGAATCTTCTTACACGCGAGGCGCAGAAATTGTGGAGTTGCTCACAAAAAAATCCAAAAACGCCGCAATTTGTAGGCGCAAACGTGAATTGCATTCGCGCCGAGCGCAGTCGTTAATTGGTAATGCGAGCCGCACTGCGTGCCGCGCCGTGCGATCGGGCTCGCGCGCACATGCGTATCGGCAAATTGTTTTCTATGCGAATCGGTCGCCGCGTGACGATGCGCGTTGCCCGAGATGACGTGAATATCGGCGGCTGCTGCCGCGGATTGGTGCGCTCGCAGTCAGGAACGCTTGCGCTCGGTGCGAACCCATTCGCCGGATTGATGGCGACCAAGCATCAGCGCAATTTTCCAGACTACGAACGCCGGTGCGCCCAGCAGATCCAGCAGTCCGCGCACGCCGGTGCCGCTGAGCTGCCAGCCGCGCAGAATATATGCCACCAGCACCAGCGCGCAGCCGACGGAGAACCATACCCAGGGCATGAATGCGGGATGCCACCACGCAGCCAGCAGCGCGGCGAGCAGCAGGCTGCAGACACCGACGGCCACATAGGTCAGTGGCAGGACCAGCAGATCGAGGGCGAGGTCGAGACACACGGGGTTGCGCCGCCGCAGCGCGGCCCACAGCAACGGCCCGCTGCGGGCGCGGATCAGCTGGAAGCGACCGTGCTCCCAACGCTGGCGCTGTTTGCGGGCGGCCTGCGGCGTGGCCGTCATGTCCTGGCTTGCGTCGGCCTCGCCGGCATAGTGCACCCGATAGCCGGCCAGACCGAGCGCGATGCCGTATTCGATATCCTCCGCCAGGGAAAACGCCCCATATTTTACCTCTCTAAGCAGTTGATGCGTGACGCACCAGCCATTGCCGCGCACGCCGCAGGAGACCTGCTGGCGCTCGCGCGCGCGCGAGCGCACGACATGATAGGCAGCCATCGCTACCGTCAGCAGGCGCGTGCGCCAGGAAGCCTGCGGATTGAGCACGCCATAATGAGCCTGCACCGCGTGCGCGCCATGCTCGATGCGCGCCGCGAAAGCTTCCAGCAAGTTAGCTGAGACCTCAGCGTCCGCGTCGACCACCGCGACTGCGTCGGCCCAGGCATCCTCGCGGCTGCGCTGAAATCCCGCCAGCAGAGCGTAGCCCTTGCCGCGAAAGGTGGTATCAAAACGCTCAAGTACAGTGGCGCCGGCCGTGCCGGCGAGAGCGGCGGTGGCGTCGGTGCAGTTGTCGGCGATAACCAGGATGCGGTATCGATCCATCGGCCAGTCGAGATGACGCAAATTCGCGATGGTGTTGGAAATCACCGCGGCTTCGTTGTGCGCGGGCACGATGACGTCGAATCGCAGTCGTCGTGCTGAGGGCGGTGCGGCCGGCAATCGGCCCGACATCAGGGTCTGCACCAACAGATACAGACAGGCCAGTGCGGCGGGCAGAGCCAGCAGCAGCAGCGCCATCACGACCAGTAGACTCGGCAGGCTCATCGATTACGCCTTCAGGCGTAGGCGCGGTAGCGCCAGCCCCAGAACACCGACAGCTTACCGAGGTTGGCGGACGCGGTGATCAACCAGCGCGCCGCCCGGTGCCGCCCCCCGGGCCATGACAGTGCCGCTAGGCCGGCGGCCGCCAGCAGTTGCAGTAGCGCGCGGCAGAAGAAAACCGCGCGTCCGCTCCAGTTAATCGGGCCATACTTGCCGTTGACCGTCTGTCGTGCGAATTCCTGTCCGCCACTCAGAGCCCGCATCAACAGCCAGCGCAACGATAGTCGCCCGGTCTCGATCGGCTCCCTGACGATTGCCTCATCACACCAGATGATCCTTACGCCCTTGCGGGCAAGGCGAACCAGCAGGTCGCCATCCTCGCCGGTACTGAGTCCGTAACTCGGATCGAAAGGGCCCGGCTCGGCACGCAGCGGATTGCCGCGCAACAGGACGTTACCAAAGCGCATGCGATTGAGCGGCACCGGCTGGCCGCTGCGCAGGTGCGGAAAGTCGTAAAAGCGGCCGCGACGGATCCAGGCCGGCGCGTTCGCCGGCAGCTGCGGCTCGACCGGTGCGAGAATCCCGTCGGCGCCATATGCTGCTGCGGCCTCGAGCAGCTGCTGCAGCCAGCTCTCCGGTGCTCGCTCGTCGTCGTCGATGAATGCGAGCCAATCACCGTCGGCGAGCGTGACGGTTGTGTTGCGCGTCAATGCGATATTGCGCTCGGGCTGCACTTCGTAGGCGATCGCAAAAGGTGCAGCGCACGCGCCTAGCCCCTCGATCAGCGGACGGGCGCTGCCCGACGGGTCGTTGTCCACCACCACCACCTGTTCGGGCAGGCGGCTCTGCCGCGCCAGATCCTCGAGCAAAGCCCGCAGGCGCTCAGTGCGGCGATAGGTGGCGATGCAGACGCTGACCTTCATCTCGAGGCTTTCGGCCGATGGGGCCGCGGCGTGGCGATCTGGCCCGCCGCGCCTGACGGCTCAAAACTTGCTTGTGACCGCGCCTAGAATCTTCGATCCAGTCACGGCCAGCCTACGCAGCAATTCTTTCATACTGCGGAACGAGGTGGTTCCAGTCCGACCTACTATCAGAACGCGCTGGGCGACGGTGGCTATCTGCAGCGCATCGGCATATAGCGACACCGCCGGCGTGTCGATCACGATGAAATCATACTGGCGCCGCAAATCCGTGATCAATCGCTCGAAGCGGCGGTGCGACACCAGCTCGAGCGGATTCGGTGGAATGGTCCCGCAAGTCAGCACCGCCAATTCAGGCATCCCTTCGACAGCATACATATACGGCGACTCGCCCAGAGCCAGCGTTTGCGCGAGACCCCACTGATTGTCGGTCGAGAACAGCACGTGCTGGCGCGGGTGGCGCAGGTCTGCGTCTACCAACAGTGTTCGGCGTCCGAGTTGCGCGAACGCAATGGCAAGCTCGGCACACAGCTGCGAGCGACCCTCACCGCGCCCGGGACCCACCAATGCAACGACATTGCCGCGCTGGGCCGACTCGTTCAGCAGCATCAAATCCGTCCGTAACGCTCGAATTTTCTCGCTGCGCGTACTATCTGCATCACTTGCATGTAGCAGTACACTGCTGAGCCTGCCCATGCCCTGACGCACGGTCAGCGCGTGGGTAGCACCCTGCGCGTTGCGAACGGCAGTCTCGATCACGCCCGTAGTACTGCCGCGCGAGTGTTCGCGTACCCAGGTCGAGACCTCCTCGATGTCCTCGTGCGTGGCCAGGTTGAGCTGAAGCGCGGCATCACAGAAGCCCTGCCGCCGTGCGCGCATGGCCTCGCTGATGCGATCGATGTCGTTAGCCGATAGATTGCAATGCGCGATCAGCGCATCGCTCAGTTCAGTATCGAATGGTCGGGAAATCCCTTCAGCACGTTCGGCAGTCATGAGTATCTCGGTTCAGCAAGAATACGGTCGAATTCCGCGAGCACTGGCAGCCCGAGATCGCGCTCAATGTCGTCGCGACAATGCAGGCGACGATTAAACAGCAGCTCATAGCACAGCGGGCCGGCAACAGCCACGAACCCGGCGAACATGATGCCGATTGCCAGCAGCAGCAACTTATTTGGTTTGCTCGGCAACAGCGGCACTGATGCGCGGCTCACAATGCTGGAGGATGCGAACATCACCTGGTCATAGCTGTCGAGGGCGCGTTTGTACACGGTTTGGGCCGACTCGAGCTCGAGCAGCAGTTTCTGACCCTCATCCTGCAGCTGGCGTGTCTTAACCAGTTTTGCCCGCTGCTCGTCTACCGCGTGGTGCAACTTGCCCTCGAGCTCCGCGGCGCTGGTGACTGTGCCGGAAGTGTTTTGTGAGAAGTTCTGGATCTCGTGGTCGAGTGAGCGGCGGGTGGCCGCGATTTGCGATTGAAGCTCCAACACTTTCGGATGCCTGGGGCCGAGCGTAGCGGACGATTGCGCCAGCTCGGACTGCAGGGTGGAGAGCTGGTTTTTGAGGTTCTGGATCAGCTGCGACGCCATCACCGGGTCGCTGGCGCCTTGGTCCTCGACCCTCTTTGATTCCGCGGTGCGCCGCATATTTTGCGCCACCAGCAACTGTTGCTCGAGCGCGGCCAGAGCCTGGGTTTCGACGTCATTCGCCGCCGCGATGTCGGTAATGCCGGTGCGCTGGCGGAATTCCGCCATCTGCCGTTCTGCCGCGCTGACCTTGCCCTTCAGGTCGGTCAGCTGTTCCGAGTATTCGTGCGCGCGGCCACTGCTGGGATCATTGCCATGGATCGACTCCCGGGCCTGGTATACCTCGACGATCGCATTCGCGATCTGAGCCGCCTTGTTACGATCCTTGGAGGTCGCGGATACGTACAGCAGCTGGATTCCCTTGCCTTGCTCCACCGCCACGTTGGCGCGCAGTCGCTTCTCTACCCAGTCGCGCAACGTGTTGACACCATCGTTTATGTAGCCGCCCGCGAACTCCGGATCCTGGGTCAATCGCAGGCGATCGATGACGGCCAACAGCACTTCGCGGTTCTGCAGCAGTTCAACCTGCGTCAGCAGATAGCTGGTGAACAGATCCGCCGGCGCCTGGCGTGTGCCATCGTTGGACTCGAAGTTGACCAGCACGGTGGCTTGCGCCGTATAGTTCTTGGGCAACAGCTTGACGATCACGACGCTCGCGACCAGAAGCGCCAGCGCGATCAATATCACCTGGCTCCTGCGCGCCCGTAGGATCGCGAGAAGTTGTGCCATCGACAGCGTGCTCTGCACATATTGCGCCGGCACCATCGGTACGGGCGGCGGCGAACCCGATGCCAATACCGGCAAGTTCCTGGACGTTCTCAAAAGATGCTCTCCTTGACTCGGATCACGTCGTCAGGCAGCACGAGATCGTTGGGTTTGGGTTTGACGACTACCTGCTCGCCGTTCTTGCCGGCCCGCTTGATCTCGACGCGTCGGTCGCTGCCCCTGGGCGTCACGCCGCCGGCCAGCGAGATCGCCTGAAGGACCGTCAAATTGGGCTCGAGCTTATACATGCTCGGCTTCTGCACTTCGCCAAGAATGAAGAACTGCTCGGCGCGCGGCACGTAAACCGAATCCCCGCCGCGCAATAGCTGTGTCGGTGCCGAGGCGCCGGCGTCAATCAATCCCTTCAGGTTCACGGCGTATCTCTTGACGACGCCGGCCGCATCGGTACGCAGCACATACACGGTGTTGGAGCCAAGCTCGGTCTCGCCGCCGGCCTGAGCCAGAAGATCGACAATCGTG
>Ga0210394_10001027_pt1 | contig 48231 bp, 37 predicted proteins | sample IncBWC12MmetaG_FD_160121 | JGI IMG/M metagenome (GOLD analysis project Ga0210394, IMG submission 160121) | Forest soil microbial communities from Barre Woods Harvard Forest LTER site, Petersham, Massachusetts, United States - Inc-BW-C-12-M | ecosystem: Environmental > Terrestrial > Soil >...
GGGCGGAGCGGATTGGACTTCCTCGATGACCTTACCAAGGCAAATATTCAGCTGCCCGTTATCTTCATTAGCGGCCACGCTGATGTGCCGATGTCGGTTCGCGCGATGAAGGCCGGTGCGTTTGAATTCCTGACCAAACCCGTTCGCCATCAGGACTTGCTGGACGCGATTCAGCGGGCACTTGAGTGGGACCGCGTCCGTCGCAATGACGAGCAAACCGACGCGGGACTGCGCGCAACCTTTGACACGTTGACGGCGCGTGAGCGTGAGATAATGACGCTAGTCGTTGCGGGTCGACTCAATAAACAGATTGCCACACAGATTGGAATTACTGAGGCGACAGTCAAACTTCATCGTGGCCATGTAATGCGAAAGATGCGCGCCCTATCATTGCCTGATCTCGTCAGAATGGCCGACAAGCTCGGACTCACTGGCACAAGGTCGTAGGCGTTCTCGACCAAAGTATAGCTATCATGCGACCATAGACTATCACATCTCGACGCACACGCGATTGATTGATAGCGTGACGAGGCAATAGGCTTGGACGATGAATGAGGTTTGCACTTGGGCAAGGAAGGCGTATGTGTCTCAAACGCCCCTAATTATGTGCGTTGAAGATGATGCGTCGGTCCGCGAAGCAATAAAGGGGTTGTTAGTGTCGTTGGGCTTCGCTGCAGAGGTGTTTTCGTCTGCCGAGGAGTTTATTCAGTCCAGTCGGCTGGGCGAGACGTCGTGCCTCATCACGGATGTAAAGTTGGGAGGGATGTCAGGAATTGAACTTCAGAATCGCTTGGCTGCATTGGGTCATTCTATACCCACTATTGTAATCACGGCATTTCCTGATGAACGAATTCGCGCACAGGCCTTGAGCGCCGGGGCCGTATGCTTTCTCTACAAGCCGATTAACAAGGACGAATTGGTGGACTGCATTGATTCAGCGCTGAATCGTCGGTCGGACACTGCTGAGCCCGAACCTGGAGATGGGCAGCAGTAGAATCGAGGATCGGGCACATGCACATCTTGTGATCTCGGGGTGAGTTGTCATGAAGCAACATTCGAGCGCGCAGCCCTTCGCCAAAAAGCTCATGGATCGTTCGTACCCGCGGATCACCATGCCTCGTCCGGTAAGCGCCAACAAAAGCGATACGATCGTTCGGTTTCGCCGATTTTGCGTTCTACCGCGCACACGCCAATTGCTCGCCGAAGGCACGCCCGTCGAGGTCGGCAGCCGGGCCTTTGATCTTCTGATGGTGCTGGTCGAGGCGCGCGGCGACCTTGTAAGCAACGACGAGATTATGAATCGCGTCTGGCCTACCACGTTGGTCGATGAGACGAACCTGCGAGTGCAAATGTCGCGACTGCGAAAGTCGCTCGGCAAAGACGGAGACATCATCAAAACTGTTCCCGGCCGCGGCTATGTATTCGTGGCTCCTGTCACGACGGTATCCAACGAAGTGAATGCACTGACGCCAGCCGGATCAAAGCCAGTGCAAGACGGGCAAGTGCTACAGTCGACCCTCAGCTTGGGACGACAGTCGATCGGATCTGGAATAGACGTTCGACATAAAGAGCCCCAGCCGACCGTCGCCATCATCGACGACGATCCCGAAGTTCGCGAATCGCTCCAGGGTCTTCTGCAATCTGTTGGCTTGCGAGTCCAGGCTTTCGGCGCAGTTCAGGAATTCCTGGCGGAGACCGATCCGGGCCGCTTCGGATGCCTCGTTCTTGATGTCAGATTACCCGGGCGGAGCGGATTGGACTTCCTCGATGACCTTACCAAGGCAAATATTCAGCTGCCCGTTATCTTCATTAGCGGCCACGCTGATGTGCCGATGTCGGTTCGCGCGATGAAAGCCGGTGCGTTTGAATTCCTGACCAAACCCGTTCGCCATCAGGACTTGCTGGACGCGATCCAGCTAGCGATCGGGTCACGCCTCGAGCAACGGCGCGAGACCCAATGACCTTCGTGCGTCCATCGGTGTGTCCTCGAGTTCTTCCCGGACCCAGGCTTGGGTCCTTGGTCCAAAGTGGCAATTAGGTTGAGTGGGAGAAGCAGATGTCAAAGACGGTGTCGGAGCTTCTGGTCGGTGTGCTTGAACAGATCGGTGTCACGCAGATTTTCGGGTTGATTGGCGATTCCCTCAATCCGCTGGCGGATGCGGTTCGCAGAAGCAAAATCGAATGGGTCGGTGTCAGACACGAAGAAGGCGCGGCGCTGGCTGCGGCCGGGCAAGCCAAGCTCACCGGGAAGCTTGGCGTCTGCGCAGGTACCACCGGTCCGGGCAGCACGCATCTGGTGGCGGGGCTCTACGAGGCGAGCCGCGATCACGCACCTGTCCTTGCATTGTCTGGCGACATGGCGCGGGCGATGCACGGCACTGACTTTATCCAGACGACCGAGCCGGATCTGTTGTTTCGAGACGTCTCGCTTTATACCGAGACGATCTCATCGCCGGCGCAGGCGGCGGCCGTGATTCACCAGGCCATCGCCGCGGCTTATTCAGGTCCCGGCGTCGCGCATCTGACGCTTCCGCAGGACGTGCTCTCCGCAAAGGCCGCAGGCACCGCTTCAAGCGTCGCGACCTTGAAGCCGCGCGGCGAAGTAGCGCCAAGCGAGGCCGACATAGCCGAAGTCGCGCGGCGGATCGACAAAGCCGGCAGCGTCGTGATCATGTGTGGCGCCGGTTGCCGCGGCGCCGCCGGTCTGCTGGGCGAACTTTCGAATCGTCTCAAGGCGCCGCTGGTCCATTCGGTGCGCGGCAAGGAGCTGATGGCCTATGACGACCCGCGCTGGATGGGCGGTCTCGGTATGATAGGCACCAAGGCGGTCTACAACGCCGTGCAGCAATGCGACCTGCTGCTGTTGATCGGAACCGACTATCCCTACTCCAATTTCCTGCCCGACAAGGGGACCGTGATCCAGATCGACGAACGTGCGCAGGTGCTGGGGCGTCGCGCCCCGACGGAGTTCGGCGTTGTGGGTTCGGCTCGGCCTGCATTGAAGCAGTTGCTCGACAGGGTTACGGCCAAGAGCAACACGAGCTTTTTCGACAACGTCACCCGCGAACGTCACCGCTGGGACGAAATGCTTAATAAGCAAGCTGACCTCAAGCGGAGCAAGGATCGCATTCATCCCCAAGCGGTCGCGCGCGGGGTGAGCGACCTCGCCCGCCGCGACGCAATATTCGTTCTGGACACCGGATTGAACACATTGTGGTCCGCGAACTGGATCCGGCAAAGCGGATCGCAACGCATCGTCGGCTCCTTCAACAACGCAGCGGTAGGTACGGCGCTCGGACAGGCCAATGGCATCCAGGCGCTCGATCGCTCGCGCCAGGTCATCGCACTTGCCGGCGACGGCGGCTTCAACATGCTGATGGGCGAATTCATGACCTCCGTGCAGCACAAACTGCCGGTGAAGGTCATCATCTACAACAACTCCGCGCTGGGACTGATCACGCTGGAAGCCGAAAGCGTCGGCCTCGTGCCATTTCGCGAGGCCATCGAATTTCCCAACCCCGATTTTGCGGCGTTGGCCCGCGCCTGCGGCGGCCACGGGTTTACGGCACGAAAGCCGGACGACCTGATGGCCGCGATCGCCGAGGCGCTCGCCGTCGATGGCCCTGCGATCGTGGACGCGGTCGTTGCCTCCGACGAAATGCCGAACATGCCCCATATCGAGCTCGAGCAGGCCGGGCATTATGCCATAGCGAAGATCAAGGAAGCGGTCCTTGCCGTAACTGGCGGTTAGCACATAGGCCAGCGCGATCGCGTCTTCGTCGCGGTCGATGGTCACATATTGTCCTTGGCAATAAGCGAGCGCTGCCTTCTTGCGGTCCCGCGATATGGCGTGCGAAGCAATCAACCGAATTTGACGGCCGGGCGGGACAGACCGAAATGCGAGCGCAAGGTCTCGCCTTCATAGGCATGGCGGAACAACCCTCGTTTCTGCAAGAGCGGCACCACTTCCGAGGCGAAAAGGTCGAGTTGATGCGGTAGTACCGGCGGCATCAGGTTGAAGCCGTCGGCTGCGCCGTTCTCGAACCAATCCTGCATGACGTCGGCGATCTTTTCCGGCGGCCCGGCGATAGTGAAATGCCCGCGCGCACCGGCAAGCTTGGCCAGCAATTGCCGCAAGGTGGGACGCTCGCGCGCCACCAGCGCGACAACGGCTTCGGTTCGGCTGCGCGAAGCCTCATTCTTGCTGGGGTCGGGGAAATCCGCCGGCGACAACGGTGTATCCAGCGCCAGATGTGAAAAATCATGTCCTCCGAACCGCTGCGACAAGCGGTTGCGGCCGACTTCGGGATCAGAGAGCTCGTCAAGCGACTGCGCGTATCGCTCGGCTTCCGCCTCCGTGGAACCGATGATGGGATTGAGCCCCGGCAGTATCAGAACCTGCTCGGGATGACGTCCCTCGATTGCGATCAATTGCTTGAGTTCGGTATAGAAGGCCTGAGCCGTTGTCTTTTCGAGATGAGCCGTAAACACGGCCTCGGCATGACGCGCGGCGAACTGTTTGCCGGTATCGGAGGAGCCGGCCTGCACGAACACGGGACGGCCCTGCGGCGAGCGCGGCAGGTTCAGCGGCCCAAGCACCTGATAGAACGCTCCCTGATGACCAAGCGCCCTCACGCGCTTGCGGTCGGCGTAGCGCCCGCTCGCCCGATCGTCGAGCACCGCGTCATCGGCCCAACTGTCCCACAGCCCCCGCACCACGGTCATGAATTCTTCAGCTCGCACATAACGATCGGCGTGGCTCACCTGCCCGATGTTGCCGAAATTGCTGCCGGCCTGTGGTGACCAGGTGGTGACTATGTTCCATCCGACCCGGCCGCGGCTGATGTGATCGAGTGAGGCGAACTGCCGGGCCAGATTGTAGGGTTCCGTATAGGTGGTCGAGCAGGTTGCGATCAGCCCGATACGGTTGGTGGCCATCGCGACCGCCGCGAGTGCGGTGATCGGCTCCAGCCAGTTGAAAGGCGTATTTTCGACGTCATTCCAGAGACCGAGCACGTCGGCAAGAAAGATCGAATCGAAAAGGCTTGCTTCAGCCCTTTGCGCCAGATCGATCGTGTAGCGGATGTCGGTCAGCGGCAACGGCGAGGACTTGGGATGGCGCCACGCCGCTTCATGGTGCCCGCGACTCTGGATGAAGAGGTTGATGTGCATCCGGCGCATTGTGCAATTGTACGGCGCAAATCGATCGCAGGCTAGTGGAGTGGATTTGACATTCGCCACCCAGCTAACCGCATTTTTGGCGCTTTTCTCAAACCCGCTACGTTGCGATGGCGGAAGGCGCCATTCCACAATCAAACCTCAGACTGCTGGCGCCGTCCCGGTCGCTTGGAACCAAACGCAGACATGCAGACATATATAAAGGCTCGTCGAGAGAAATTGACCTCCAACGCAATCAGATCCGCCGAGACCAGGTTTCGGTATTGACGGCGCCTTCCGGCACAGCGCCGGAAACGAGTGCACGTACCTGCTCCACGGTGTGCAGCGCCTGCGCCTCGATGGCCGGCGGGGTCAGACCGCCAATGTGCGGCGTGGCGATCACGCCTGCCATCGCTGCAATGGCGGGCGTCGGCATCTGGTCGGCAGCCCGGCCGACATCGAGCGCGGCACCTGCAATTCGCCGCTCGGCGATTGCGGCGGCAAGCGCCGCCTCATCGACCAAATTGCCGCGCGAGACGTTGATGAAGACCGCGTCTTTCCGCATCCGCGCCAAGGCCTCGGCATTGATCAGATTCTCGGTCGCCTCATTCGCCACCGCGAGGCAAACGACATGGTCGGAGCTGGCGAGCAGCGTCGCCAGGTCAACCTGTTGGAAGTTCGGTTCCTCAACGGTTGCATATGGGTCGGAGATCAGCACCCGCATGCCCATGTGAGCGGCGAGTGGCGCCACCGCGCGGCCGATCGCGCCATAGCCGATGATGCCGACGGTGGTACCGGCCAGCTGCCGCCCCATCCGTGCGGTCGGCGGCTTTCCAGCCTGAAAGGCGGCGGTCGCGCTCGATATGCCGCGATTGAGATCGACAAGGAAACCGAACACCAGCTCGGTGACGGATTCGACGAAGCCGGGTTTGGCTCGGGTAACGAGGATTCCCTGCATCGATGCGGCAGCAACGTCGACGTTTCGGATATCGACCGCGCAACGCAGCGCCGCCTTGAGCGCGGGGAGCGCGTCGAAGATCGGCGCCGGCAGTGCGGTGGCGCGATCGGCGACGATGAGGTCGCAACCCCGTGCGGCGGCAATCAGCGCGTGGCCTTCCAGAGTCTCGCCGTCTTGATGCAGCACCACCTCGCCGAGTGAAGAGAGACCGGCGAGCGCGCGGGCGCCGTAGTAGTTGTCGCGCATATGGGGGGTGTGGGTGAGAAGAATCTTCATTGTTCAATAGCCCAGTTCAATAACCTAAGAGCTTTGGCAGGAACGTGCTGATATCAGGCACAAAGGCGATGACCAACAGGCAAACAAGCAATAGCCCGAGATAACCCAGCATCGGCCGGACGGTCTCCTCGACCGGCACTTTTCCGATCAGGCAGGCACCGTAAAGCCCGAGGCCAAGCGGCGGCGCAAACAGGCCGATGCCCATCGCGATCACGAGCACTACGCCGTAATGCAGTGGTGCGATGCCAAGTTTGCTTGCCACCGGCACCAGCAACGGACCGAAGATGATCAAGGCCGCCGCGCCCTCCAGCACCGAGCCCATCACGATCAGGATCGCGATCGACAACAGCATAAAGAGCCAGATGCCGCTTTCGTGCGACAATTCCACCATGAATTCCCCCACGGCGTGAGGTACCTGCTGCAACGTCAGTACGAAGGCGAGCGATTGTGCCGCCGCGACGATGAACAACACAAGGCCTGAGCGCGCAGCCGCATGGACAAAGCTGCGCCAGGCGGCGGCTGCCGTCAGTTCGCGGAACACCACGGACCCCACCACGATCGCGTATAATGAAGCAAAGGCGGAGATCTCGGTTGCGGTCGCAAAGCCCGATTTGAATCCGATGAAGATCATGGCGATCAGACCTAGCGAAACGACCGCGCCGAACCACATCCGTCGCATCGCGCTGCGAGAAAGCGGCTCCGGCGGCGGAGCGGTCGAAGGCTTGCCGAACAGGACCGACACGCCAATCAGCGCCGCCGCCATCAGCGCCGCGGGAAGCAGGCCCGCGGCAAACAGGCCGCCAATCGAGAGATTAGCGACAAATCCGAGAATGATCAGGTTGATGCAGGGCGGGATGGTCTCGGCCATCACGGCCGATGCTGCGAGCAGCGCCACCGTCGAGCCCGGGTTCTGCCCAGATTTGCGCGATGCCGGGACCAGTACGGCACCGACCGCTGCCACATCCGCCATCTTCGAGCCGGAGATGCCGGAGAACAGCACCATTGCGGTGACCATCACCACATTCAACCCGCCACGCATCCGCCCGACCAGACGTTGCAGCAGTTCGATGAGCCGCACCGACATGCCGTTGGCTTCCATCAGATAGCCAACCAGAATGAAGAACGGGATCGCCAGCAGCACGAAATTGTCGATACCGCGCGCCATTTGCTGGGCAAAAATCACGCCGGGCAGAGTGCCCTCGACCCAGATGAAGATCAGCGCCGCCAGCGCCAGCGCAAAACCGATGGGCAGGCCGCCCGCAAGCGTGAGCACGAAACCCAATAGCATCAGCGTACCGGAAGACGGCATGGCATTCGGGATAAAGGCATCGCCTAACAGAAAGATGCACGCCACAGCGGCCAGGATTGCGACCGCGCGCAGAACACGGCGCCAGCTTCGCTCAAACAAAATTTCAGCGGCAAACACCGTCATGCAAGCCGCACCCAGCCCCATCGGGTAGAAGGTCAATTCCAGCGGCAAGCCGGCGCCGGTGGTTTGGCCTGATGTGATCGAACCGAGTTCGATGGCGTGGAAGGCGACATAGGCTGCGACGACCAGCACCAGTGTTGCGCCCACATCGTCGACGACACTCTGCCAGGCTGACGGAAGCAGTGAACGGAAAAACACCACGCCGGGATTTTCCCCGCGCGCGAGCGCCGAAGCCGCGCCAAAAAAGCTTGATGCCACCATCAGCCCGCGCGCCACATCATCGGCCCATTCGACTGGCGCATTGAACAGCGAGCGAGCCAGCACCGAATAGATCACGACCGCAAGATCGGCGGCCAGAAGGCTTGCCGCAATCGTGTCGGTGAGCCTCAATAACGTGCTGGTCACCCACCGTCCGGCGCCGGTGGGCGCGCCGGCCGGAAACGTGGTAGCCTCTGGCATCGTCACAGCGAGGTAGCGCGGATCATGTCAACCACGGGCTTGGCGTCCGGATGCGCCTTGATGAAGGCTTCGCTCGAGGGAAGAACGCGCTTGCGGAAAGCCTCGCGGTCGCAATCGATCACGGTGACGCCCTTGTCTTTCAGTTGCGCCAGCGCTTCCTTCTCCACGCTAAGTCCATGGGTGCGTGTGTCGGCGGCTGCCTTTTTGGCCGCTTCGATGAAGGTCTCACGCATCGCAGGTGACATGCGATTGAAGGTCGCTTCAGAGAAGTAGATCGCAAGTGGCGAGAAGTTGTGCTGGGTGAGCGAGTAGAATTTCGCCGTCTCGTAGAATTTGGAGGCGACAATGGTCGGCGGATCATGCTCCAGCCCGTCGAGCACGCCGGCCTGCAGCGCCGTGTAAATCTCGCCAAACGCCATCGGTGTGGCCGCCGCCCCCATCAGGCGCAGGCACTCGGTGATGACAGGGTTGGGCAGCGTGCGGATCTTCAGCCCGGCCAGGTCCTCCGGCGCGTTGACCGCCTTGCGCGCGAGCACCGATCGGGAGCCGAAATTATAGGCCCAGGCGATGATGCGGATATTGGCTCCCTTGAGCAGCGCCTGCTCGATCGGCGCGGCTGCACCCGTGTCGAACGCCTTGGTTTGCTGCGGAAACGACGAAAACAGGTAGCCAAGATCGTAGGTGCCAACCACCGGAACCAGATTGGCGGCGATGGACGAGCCGGAAACCATCATGTCGATCACGCCGAGCTTGACCGAGTTGATGACATCGATTTCCTGGCCGAGCTGATTATCGGGGAAGAACGCTACTTCAATCTGTCCGGCGAGGCTCGAGGCGGCGATTTGCTTGACGAGGTTGTCGTAATAGACCCGGCCGTTGGCAAACTTCGGATCGTTGGCTTGCGAGGAGGACAGTTTTAATTTCAGCACCGCCGCTTCCGCCCGCCCGATCAGCGCCGGGGCGGCGAGGCCACCGGCGGCGAGTGCAAACGACGATTGAAGAAGCTTTCGGCGATCTACCAAGAAAGACATCATTCTGTTCCCCCCGATGCGCGGTTCTTGAACCTTGCCCGCATCCATCTGTGTGCAAAACTAGTCTTATTGGTTTGGGCAGCACAAGTAGCCAGCTACATTTCCTTTCCAACCAAAAATACCGTTCAGTCGGCGGCGGTAATCGGAGCTCGGCTCACCATCATCTGCCTCTAGTGCGCCATCGCGACTTCACCCGGCAGTTGCTCGCGCCTTACATCGATCCGCAACATCACGACAACGATGGCGCCCACCAGCGCGCAGCCTGCTAGCAATAGAAGGCCCGCGGTGAAGCTGCCGGTCAAATCCTTCAGGTAGCCCATCGCGTAAGGACCGGCGAAACCAGAAAGATTTCCAAGCGAGTTGATCGCAGCGATGCCTGCGGCAGCCGATGCTCCGGTCAGGAAACTTGCCGGCAGCGGCCAGAACATCGGGGGCACCGCGGAGATGCCTACTTGCGCAAAACAAAGCAACGCCATGATGATGACCGGATTGGAAATGAGGCCTGCTAATCCGACGCCTATGGTGGCCATCAAAAGCGCCGCGGCGACGTGACCTTTTCGTTCCATGGTCCGATCAGAATGGCGGCCAAGCAGCACCATGCCTATGGCGCCGAAAACAAAGGGCAGCGCCGCCAGCAATCCGGTCTGGGTGTCGCTGACGCCAAAATTCTTGATGATGGTCGGCAGGAAAAACGCCACGCCGTAACTTGCAGCATTCAGGCAGAAATACACCAGCGCACACAATAAAATGCGGGCATCCGTGAGCGCCTGCCACAAGGACAGGTGTTCGACCTTCTCCTTGTTTCGCTTCTCGGTGGCCTGAACGTTTTCCAACCAGGCGATCTCATCTGGTTGCAGCCAACGGGCCTGGCGCGGGAAATCGGTCAGGTAGATCAGGACGACGATGCCCACTAGAACGGACGGCAACGCCTCGAGGATAAACAGCCACTGCCAGCCCTCCAACCCCCAACCCGTCAAGCCGAGCAACATCCCGGAGATAGGCGATCCAATGATCGACGAAATCGGGATTGCCAACATGAAGAGGCTGATCACCCGGGCGCGGTACACGGCCGGGAACCACAGGGTCAGATAGAAGATGATGCCCGGAAAGAAGCCCGCCTCGCAGGCGCCGAGCAGCAAACGGAGCGAATAGAAAACGCCCGTCGTCGGAATTCCGCTCACCGCCGATATCGATGGAATGAAGGCGAAAGCCGCAGAAACGATCCCCCAGGTGATCATGATGCGTGCGATCCAGACACGCGCGCCGACTTTTTCCAAAAAGATATTGGAGGGAACTTCGAACAGGAAATACCCGATGAAGAACAATCCCGCGCCCAGTCCGAAAGCGGCTTCACTCAAACCAAGTGCTTGGTTCATGTGTAGCTTGGCGAAACCGACATTGACGCGATCGAGATAGGCCACAAAATAGCACACGATCAGAAACGGAATAAGCCGCGCCATAACCTTGCCGATGACACGTTTCTCGATGTCTTGCATGATGAAGCCTCCCCTCACGTCATAAAAGGCCAGCTCGGAAACCGCGCCTCAAAGTTTTGTAAAACTATGACGGTGACGGACGGTGAGTGCAAATGGCATTTAAATGTTGCACTGCGGCCGACCGCGAAATCGACAGCAGCGTCATCATGCAGCTCAGTCCGCCAAGTGCCAACAACAGACGCACGCAATACAATGATCGTCGTCACATCAGCCGTTTTCGAAGGCAGAAATCACTGCCGCGCGGGCAGCCTCCGCAGTGGACCGGAAGCTCTGGACAAGTCGTCCACATCCGGTTCAAATTCGACCCAGCCAGTCTGAATTTTGGCGATAGACCTAAAAATGGCTGCGTACGCTCTCGGCAACGACGAGAGCTGGAAAAATGTTCAGGGAGAAGCAAATGGCCGTTTCACGTCGGCAGTTGTTGCTGGGGAGCGCGGGCGCGCTCGGGGCGGCAACATTTCCGTTTCCAAGGCCTGCCATCGCCGCGTCAGAACCGATCAAGATCGGATTCCTTGCAGCGATGACGGGGCCGAGCTCCGCGCCGACGATAGGCTTCAACCGCGGCGTTATCTTCGCGGTCGACGCCATCAACGCCGCCGGCGGCGTCAAAGGCCGCATGCTGGAAGTCATCACCCGCGACACCCAGGGCGATCCGACCAAGGCCGTCAACGCGACCCAGGAATTGATCAGCCAGGCCAAGGTGCATGCGATCTGGGGACCGTTCAATTCCGGCGAGGCGCTGGCGACCACGCCGATCATGGCGCGCGCCAAAATGCCGAACATCCACCCTTGCGTGGTGGAAACGCTGATCGACGCCACCAAATTCCCGAACGCCTTCCGGCTGGCGCCTTCGAACAGCCAATGGGATGACGCCGTCCGCAACTACTGCCTCAATATCCTGAAGGTCAAAAAAGTCGCCGTGATCGGCGATACGACCGGCTATGGCGTCACCGCGGTTGGCGCGTCGGTCGCGGCGCTCAAGAAGGATGGCGCCGAGGTCGTCTATCAGGCCAATATCGACGCAACCCAGCCCGACATGACGCCGGACATGCTGCGCGCGAGAAATGCCGGCGCCGAAGTCTTCGTGATCTGGAGCGTCTCGACGGGCATGGAGGCGCGGATGTTCAACACCCGCGCGGCGATGGGCTGGGACGTCTCCTTTGTCGGCCATCCCTCGATGGCGTCGGGTGAGATCGCGGGTCTGGTCGAGAAGCCCGAAAACTGGAAAAAGGTCTACGCGATCGGCTACAAGAGCTGCAGCTACGATGCCGCGGGCAAGCTGCCCGCCAAGAGCCAGGATCTGGTCGATCGCCTGCTCAAGGCCAATGTTTCGATCAAGGACACGCTGTTGTGGTGGATCGCCGACGGCGTCGATGCGATCGATCTGATCGCCAAGGCCGTCGAGCAAAGCGGATCGACCGATAGCGAAGGCATTATCAAATACTGGAATTCGCTGTCAAACTACCCGGGCTATTTCGGCAATTTCGTATTCTCGCCGACCCAGCATAACGGCTATCTCACCGAAGAGATCGTTATGTCGGAGGCCTCTACCGCCAAGAATGGTACCTTTGCGCTGGCGCCCGGATATTCGTAGCGGCGGCGGATAAGCGCGGATCCATGTTCGCCTCCATCCTCGCATCCGGTCTTGCGGCAGGCGCGATCTACGCGCTTGTCGGCGTCACCTACAACACGATGTTCTCGACCTCGCGGGTAATGAGTTTCACGGCCGGACAGCTCGCCATGCTCGGCGGGGTGTTCGGCTCGATGTTCACGCTAAAGCTCGGAATGCCGCTGCTCGCCGGCTTTCTGCTGACGCTGATCGCGTGCGCGATCATCGGCATCATCACCGAATTCGTTGCCGTTCGGCCGGTGCTCAAGAGTCTCGATCAGCATCTCTATGTTCTCTCGACGCTGGCGTTGGCGCTGATGATCCAGCAGGTAGCCGCCATCAAATGGGGCACCGAGCCGCAGCCGTTTCCGCGCCTGATCGGCTGGGGCAGCGGCGTGTGGGACGAAAAGTTCTGGCTGCCGGTCGCGGCCTGCGCGATCACGATTGCCGGCCTTGAGTATCTCTATCGCCGCACGCTGGTCGGCCGCGCCTTTCTGGCGATCGCGGAGGACAATTTCGCCGCGCGGGCACTTGGCCTGCCCGAGCGCAATCTGCGCGTCGCAAGCTACGCGCTGGCCGGCATCATCGGCGGCGTCGCCGGCTTTTCCGGCGGCGAATTGCTGCTGGCGTTCTTCGCCAATGGCGCGCTGTTGAATTTCTACGGATTCGTGCCGGTGGCGCTCGGCGGCCTCGGCAACAACCGCGGCGCCGTCATCGGCGGTCTCGCGCTCGGCCTGTTCCAGCAGGCGGCCAATTTCCTGGTCGGCGGTATCTTCTCGTCGGTTGCGGTGTTCGCGCTCTTCATCGTGGTGCTGCTGGCAAGGCCGCAGGGGCTGTTCGGCTTCTCGACGGCGCGGAGGGTGTGATGACCGCGGTCACCGCAACACCTGCCCGCAGCGAGACTCACGACTGGCGTGGAATAGGGCTGCAGCTCGCGCCGTTCCTCGGGATTCTCGCCGCGGCCATGATCCTGCCCTTCGTCAGCAATGATTATTGGGCGCTGATCGGCACGCGCGCGGCAATCTACTGGGTCTTGGTCTCCGGTCTCAACCTGATCGTCGGCTTTGCCGGCCACCTCGCGATCGGCTATGTCGCGCTGCTGACGCTCGGCGCCTACACCACGAGCGTGCTGGTGGCCGGCAATGTGATGCCGGCGCTCGACGTGTTCGCCGCTCTCGCGGTAGCAGGTGCCGTCGGTGCCGTGTTCGGCGTCGTGGTCGGGCTTCCTGCCTTAAGACTGCGCACCTTCTATTTCGCGATGTCGACGCTCGGTTTCGCCACCATCGTCGCCCAGATCGCTTTGGCCTGGCAGAGCGTTACCGGCGGCGGCATCGGCATCGCCGGTCCGGAATTCCCCGCGCCCTTCAATACCGCCTGGGGCTATTACTATCTCTGCATTGGCTTTGCCGCCGTGTGTACCTGGTTGAGCGCGAACATTGCCCACAGCCGGTTCGGCCGCGCCTTGATCGCCATTCGTGACGCCGAAGTCGCGGCCGAAGCCACCGGCATTTCCAAGCCGCGCATGCTGATTTCGATCTTCCTGCTGGCCGGCGCGCTTGCCGCCATCGCCGGTGGCCTGTTCGCGAGCCTGCAAACCTACATCACGCCGGATGCCTTCACCTTCGACCTCTCGGTGCTGTTCTTCATCGCCATCCTGATCGGTGGACGGGGTTCGATCCTGGGTCCGATGCTTGGCACCATCATCCTGACCATCCTGCCCGAGATCGCTGCTCCGCTAGCGGCGTGGTCGACCTTCCTCTATGCGGTGCTGTTGTTGGTGATCGTGCTGGTGATGCCCGGCGGCATCGCCGCACTTCTGGACTTGCGCAACCGGCGCCCACTTGCCTCGAACCGCGCGATCGTGCCGCGTCCCGCTCAGCTCGCGGAATGTTTCCGTAAAAGTGCCGGCGACGAGACCTTGAACCTGCGCGGCATTACGCTGAGTTTCGGCAATGTGCGCGCAATCGACAACCTCGATCTCGATGTGAAGCCCGGCGAGATCCACGGCCTGATCGGTCCCAATGGCAGCGGCAAGACCACGACGCTGAACGTGATCTCCGGTTACTATATTGCCAAAGCCGGGACGATCGGCCTCGGAGATCGCGTGCTTGAGCCTGGTATGCCGACGCTGCGCGCCCGGCACGGCATCGCCCGCACCTTCCAGACGCCGCGGGTGATCGGGGAAGCTTCAGTGCTGCAGAACGTCATGATCGGTGGCACCATCGACGGAAGGGCGTCGTTTGTCGAGGCGCTGCTCGCGCTGCCACGCAACCGGCGCGACGAGCGCATGTTGACCGACAAGGCGCGCGCGCTGCTCGGCGTCGTGGGCCTCGAAGCACTTGCCGATGTCCGCGCCGATCGTCTGCAGCACAGCGAACTGCGCTTCATCGAGATCGCCCGCGCCCTGATGCTGGAGCCGGATTTTCTGCTGCTTGATGAGCCGGCCGCCGGTCTCTCCAGCGACGAAATCGAGCGGCTGGCCGCGTTGATCAAGGCGATCAGCCGCCGCGGCACGGGTCTCTTGCTGGTCGAACATCATGCCGACCTCATTTTCGATATCTGCGATCAAGTCACGGTGCTCAATCTCGGCCGTATCCTCGCCGCCGGGACGCCCGCGGAGATCCGCATCCACAAGGAGGTGGTCAGTGCCTACCTCGGTGGTTGAACCGCTGCTCGCCGTCGGCCGGCTCGAATCCGGCTACGGCAAGATCCGCGTGCTGCACGGGATCGACCTTCAGGTGTCGGCGGGCGAGGTCGTGGCGCTGCTTGGCCCCAACGGCGCCGGCAAGACCACGCTGCTGCGCGCGCTGTCCGGATTGCTGCCGGTCAATTCCGGCGACGCGCGCTTTGGCGGCCGCGACATCACCAATGCCAGCCCACGCGAAACGGCGCGCGAAGGCCTCGTGCATGTGATCGAAGGGCATCGCGTGTTCACACAGATTTCCGTCACCGACAATCTCTTGCTCGCAGCCTACGACCTGCCCCGCGCTGAGCGCGCCGCGCGGATCGAGCAAGCCTTGTCGCTCTTTCCCGAGATTGCCGACAAACGCCATGAGCGCGGCGGCGCGCTCTCGGGCGGGCAGCAGCAGATGTTGACGGTTGCCCAAGGCCTGATCCGCCGCCCTCGCCTCCTGATGCTGGACGAACCGTCGGCCGGCCTTTCGCCGGTGCTGGTCGATCGCGTGCTTGACGTCATCGCCCGGCTGCGCGGCCAGGGAACAGCCGTGCTGCTGGTCGAGCAATTGCTCGAAAAGGCGCTGGCCGCCGCCGACCGCGTCTACGCGCTGGTGCAGGGCCACATCGTGCTGGAAGCTAAGACCGGCGAAGCCAATCTGCCGCAGCGGCTCGAGCGCGCCTATCTTGGCCAGGAAAGGTCTCTCGTGGATAGCCGTTCGTCCTGATCGCCAGCCGCCTGAAGGTCTCGCCGGCCATCATAGATACATCACATTCGCTGCGCCGCGCGCCTGTAGGCCTCGATAAGCCAAGCATTAAACTGGATAAGTGTCGTTTCGAGAGGACCGTATACGCCCTCGGGCGCAAAGCGAGATTTCTTGCCCCGCTGCATCCCCATATTTTCAGGCACATCCTGCGCCCAGATTTTTGCGCCACCTTCAAGCACCTGGGCCGCGCGCTCGTTGAAATCCGAAAGCTCGACGGACGATCTGGGAAGCAACCAGCCTCCGGCGGTCTGCCGATCGCTGGAAGCAAAGGTCGCTTCCACGCCCGTGGCCGACACCAACGTGAAGGCGATGGCGTTGGGGGCAAACACCATCGTCATGCTTGGCGGAATCATCACGAATGTCAGCCGCTGCCTTTGAGCGGCCGACAACGTCGTTATCGGAGGAAATGCGGGATCCTCGCCCCACCCATCCCTGTTCATCCCCCCATCAGGCTTCAGCATCGGTACCGTTCTGACGATGGCATTGTCTCCCTGCTTCATGTCTGTAAACACCACCCCGCCATCGGAGGTTACGCTTGGCGCGAAATCATGGGTGCCGCGGTGAACGAACTCGGGATGGTAGGCATCGGTAAAATTCTCGACATGTACTTTCCAATTCCATGGAAGAGGCTTGTCGGCGATCTTCGGGGGGATACCGACGAGATCTGCGTCTTCGTAGCCGGCCCAAAACGGCTCGACCTTGGCAAGGGTGGGCGCAAGCGGCTCCGCAAGAGGATCAAGGTTGACGAAGATAAATCCGTGCCAGATTTCGAGCTTGACCGGCGTCAGCCTCGCCGATTTGCGGAGCTCGACTGTTTCTTCCCGGCCCATGTGAGGCGCGCCGATGAGCCGGCCTTCCAGATCGTACGTCCAGAAGTGAAGCGGGCAACGCAACGTCTTCTGGTTTCCAGCGCATGGAATGACCTGACCCCTATGCCGGCAGATCGCCGTCATCGCACGGATTTCGCCAGCGGGCGTCCGCGTCACGAGTATTGGCTCTCCGGCCGGCTGAGCCGAAATGCAGTCACCAACGTTGGCCACCTGCTCGATGCGCCCGACGCATATCCACGAGTGGGCGAATACCTGGTTGCGTTCGAATTCGAAAAACTCGGGCGAGGTATAGCATTCGGGCGGCAACATCCTCGCGGCACCACTGGCATTCTCCGGAATCTTGTCCAAGACCCCACGAACGGCCTTCTGCGCGGGCGGCGCCTCGTCAGTCATTCGGGACCGCGTCTGCTCTGGCATCGTCACGTTCGCCCTCCTCGCTTTTCGCCAAGTGCACCGAGGTTAAACCGATCTCGGCTGGTCTTGCGAGCGACATAAAAACTAAATTCGCAACCGGACACCTCCGGTTGCCGGCTTGTTGTTCATCGCGGCCCGCTATTCCTGCATCAGCCGTTCAAGTATTTCCGAGCAGAGCCCGATATAGACGGGATCGGACCGCAGCGATGGCTGCCGGGGGCGCGCGAAAGGAATCTTGACGTCGGCGACAATGGTTCCTGGGCGATCGGACATCACCAGCACCCGGTCGCTCAGCAGGACAGCCTCATAGACATCGTGGGTGATGAAGACGACGGTCCTTTGCGTGCGGGCACAAATATCCATCAGGAGAATGTGCAGCTTCTGTCTGATGAGAGCATCGACCGCCGCAAACGGTTCGTCCATCAGCAGGATCGGCGGATCGAACGACAATGCTCGGGCTATGGCAACTCTTTGACGCATCCCGCCCGATAGCTGTCGCGGATATTTCGATTCGTGACCCTCCAATCCGACCATCTTCAGAAGGTCTTCGGGACTGTAACGGGGCGGAATCGATGCCGCGGGGACAACGTCGAGGGGGAGCCGCACGTTTTGAATCGCGGTCAGCCAAGACAGCATGACGTTGCTTTGGAAGACGATGCCGAACGAACGATAAAGCCGGGCCTCCGCTGCCGACGTCCCCATCACCACGATTTCACCCGCGGACGGCGTCAGCAGGCCGGCGATGACGCGAAGAAGCGTCGACTTGCCGCAACCGGAGCGCCCTACGATCGAGATGAACTCCTGCTTTTCGACCCGCAAATCGATCGAAGACAAGGCTTTTACAGGCCCGTCCTTGCCTGGAAACGTAACATCCACGGAATTGAGAGATATTGCGGCCGTCATCGGGTTCGAGACGGCCGCCGATGAGGTCGACGTTACCACCGGAAAGCGCATTACACTGCCTGTCATCCTCACACCGTCACCAGATGTTGTTGGGTGTCGCCCTTTCCGTACCGGCTTTCGATCCGCCGCTCGAAGGTTTCTATGATCGCATAAACCATCATTCCAAATGCGGTCACCACGGCAAGCGCGGCAAACAGCAGATCCGTATCGAGATTGACGTCGCCCACGATCATGAGATAGCCGAGGCCGCGGTCAGATCCCACGAACTCGCCTACCATGGCGCCGACGATACTCAGCAGGGCCGCCACCTTCAGCGCGGGAAAGATATAGGGAAGCGAGTTCGGTAGCCGGACGCGCCAGAACATCTGGCGCTTGTTGGCGGCGATTGAGTCCATGAGCTCGACGATCTCGCCGTCGATGGAGCGCAGGCCGACAATGGCGTTGACCAAAACCGGAAAGAACGCAATCAACATCGCGATGATGATCTTTGGCAGAATTCCGTGACCGAACCAGATGATGAAGAGCGGCGCCAGCGCGACTTTCGGAATAACCTGCGACACGACCAGAAACGGTTCGAGAATAGCTTCGATCCGTCGCGAATGAACCATCGCGATGGCGCAAAGCAACGCACAGACGCTCGCCAACACAAACCCAATGACGATTTCGGCGATCGATGTGAAGGAATGGGCGTAGAGCAATGACCAGCTGTCGACGATCTTTTCGAGCACGCGGTGGGGTGCCGGGACGATGTAGTTGGGGATTTTCATAAGAATGCAGGCGGCTTCCCAGATTGCGCAAAACAAGGCAATCGGCATCGCCTTCTTCAATACGGCCCGCATCTCAGCCTACTCCACCTGGATGAATTTCCCGGTCGGATCGATCTCGGCTTTTACGATCCCAAGGTCATGGAGCACCTCGAGTGAATTTTTCCACCCCTCTTCGGTCCCCTTGCCGATCGCGTCGCCCTTGGTGTCGCCGGCCGCCAGAAGCTTGGAGAACATGTCGAACTTGAGGTTTTCATAAGCCACATCGGCTTCGGGCGCGGTCTTCAGAAATGCCTTCTTGGCTTCTTCGGGATTCTCAAGTGCATATTTGATGCTCTTGATGGCAACCGTGACGAAGGAATCGACGAGTTTTCTCTTATGGGTCGCCGTATCGACATTGGTAATGATGGAGAGGCTATAGAGCTTGAAGTACTGACTGGCCGCGATGGTATTGAGCGCCTCGCCCTTTGACAGGAGCTGCGCCGGCTCCTCGTAGGAGAAAATGACCGCAGCATCGACCGCTCCCGACATGACCTCCTTGGCTCCGCCCCCGGAGATCGGCACTTCGGTGATGTCGCAATCCTTCAACTTGGCCATGCGCAACATGGCCCGGTACTGCTCGGTCGTCGTGCTCTTGATGTTGATGCCAAGTTTCTTGCCGCAAAGGTCCGACATCTTGGTGATGTTCTTGGCTTTGAGCGAGTAAACCACCGTAGGGCTTTCCTTGAGCAATACGGCTGCGGCGACGAGCGGAAGGCCGGCCTCCCAGGCGCGAGCTAACGTGGCGACGTCGGCGATCGCGAATGGCGTATCACCGGCGGCGACCGTCTTGACGGAAACCGTCGAGCCCTGGCCTGCGATGATTTCCAGATCAATCCCGGCATCGGCGAACCATCCCTTCTCCTTGCCCAGGTAAAGGAACGAATGCTCGGTTCCGGGCACCCAATTCAGCCTGATGCTGACCTTCTCGGCTGCAAGACACTGGGAGCAGAAAATCGCGGTCAAAAGAGCGCTGACGACAATTCGGGCAAGCCGGGCGGCAATCATCGGGAAACCTCCAGATCTCACCACCCTTGGTCAGCAAGTCGCGTGCCAGCCAAATTTGCCTTGTTACGCAAACCTTTATCCCGACGAGGCTGGCCAATTGTGCATCGAATGGTGCAAAAATGCGCGAACAGATCAAAATATCTAAATTTTTGGCGCGCCCGCCGAGCCGGCCTCCTTGGCCCGCAGCGCGGTCAAGACTCGCTCCGGCGTGATGGGCAGTTGAAGCACCCGTACGCCGACCGCATCCTCGACCGCGTTGGCGATGGCGGCAGCAATGCCGAGCATCCCGGCTTCGCCGATGCCCTTCGCACCTCCCGGGCCGGGCCCCATGCCCTGCTCCTCGATGAAGCTCTCGAACTTCAGGGGAACATCGGTGACCAGCGGAACGCGATAGTTCATCGGATCAGCATTTGCCGGCGCTGTTCCATCATATGCGAGTTCTTCAAACAGACTCTGCCCCAGCGCCTGCAGGGCGGCACCTTCGAGTTGGCCGTGACAGGCCGGCAAATTCAGGGCGCGGCCCGCATCCGTGCCGACCACAAGCTTGAGGACCGTAACCTTGCCGGTCTCTTCGTCGACATCCACCTCGGCCGCCGACCAGCATGGCATCCAGAACAGGTTCTTCGAGCCGAGCGGTGCTGCGGCATCGTAGGGAATCTTCATTCGGCCCCGTCCAATAAATTCCGTCCCGACGGGTCCGAAATATTCACGCAGCATTTTTTGCAGCGGAAAGGACTGATTGCCTCTGCGAATAGTCCAATCGTCAAGTAACAGTTCACCCGCATCGCAACCGAGCCGCTCTGCGGCGAAATCCAGTATCTGGTTCTTCACGTCGATTGCCGCGGCCTCAACCGCCCGGCCGCTAACCGCAGTGGCAAAGCTCACATGGGTCCCGGTGTCGAGCGGCGTATGATCGGTGTCGATTTCGGCATATTTCACGACAGACATCGGACGATCAAGGATATCGGCCGCGATCGCTCCAAGCACCGTTCCAACGCCTTGTCCGATTTCGACAGCCGCCGCCCGCACCATTATTTCCCCGGCATCACTGACCTTGATTTCGGCGAGAGCCTGGTTTCCCGTGCCTCCTCCATCCTTCAGGCCAACGCTCACCCCGATGCCGCGACCTTTCCTTCTTGGCGCTGCGCCATAGCCGATCATTTCAGCGGCTCTCGACAATCCGCTCTCAAAGTCGCTGTCGAAGGCGCTGTCGCCGGGCGCGTAGGCTTCGCCCGCGGCCAACATGTTCTTGCGGCGTAGCTCCAGGGGGTCGAGGCCGAGACGCCGTGCGATCATGTCCATCTGGGACTCGGAGGCAAAGTTGGCTTGAGTGCCGCCGAAGCCTCTAAATGAGCCGCCGGGAATGGTATTTGTCCTCACAGAAGACGCCACGGTTGAAATCGCATCCCAGCGATAGGGACCCGGAATTCGATAACCCGTTTTGATCGTCGTGCTTACGCTCGCATCGCTATAGGCACCTCCATCAAGTTTGATATCGGATTCCCTTGCGATCAGCCTGCCGTCCGCCGTCACTCCGGTTTTCAGGGTTAGCACGGCCGCGTGCTTGCTGAGGGTGTGGAATGCCTCGTCCATCGTGAGACAAAGGCGAACCGGCCGCTTCACACGTTTCGCCAGAAAGACGACAAGCGGCTCCATCTTGCAGTAGCTTTTGGCGCCGAACCCGCCGCCAATCATGGCGGTGTGAATTCTTACATTGTGAAGAGGATATCCGAACATCCGCGACAGATCATTTCGCAGGATGAACGGATCCTGATTGCAAGACCATATTTCTATGTTCTCGGAATCGGCACGGGCGACGTTTACGTAAGGCTCCAAATGGTAATGATGGATTCTTGAAAAGTAGAATGTGTCGGTGAAGACGTGCTCGGCCCGACCCATCGCGGCATCGAGATCGCCGCGGGAATACCTGAACTCATAGAGCACGTTCCTTGCGGGTTCCTTCAGGCTCTGCGCCCCGGCTCCGACAATCAGGGGGACGCCGGCTGAAGGCTCGTCAAAGAGGGCCGGCGCATCTTTCGAGAGGGCAGCAGCGATGGTCATGAGTGCGGGCAGTCGATCATAATCGACGTCGATCAGCTCAAGCGCCTGAAAGGCGGTTAATTCGTCTTCCGCCACCACCGCCGCCACCATGTCGCCGACGTATCTCGCCTTGTCGATTGCGAGAACGGGCTGATCGCGGATTCCGACGCCATAAAACGGATCGGGCATTGCCGAAATATCCGCGCCGGTGACGACGGCCAGCACGCCCGGCATCTGAAGCGCCCGGCTTGCGTCAATGGTCCTGATGCGGGCGTGCGGATGCGGGCTACGAAGCACCTTCGCATGGGCCATCCCGGGCAGGCTGAAATCGGTGGTGAACCGCACGGCGCCGCGCACTTTTTGTCGTCCGTCGATCCGCTCCGGGAAACCGCCGCTTCTGCCCCTCTCGTTCACTGTCATTCCGAACTCGCCATCCGTTTCGCCGCAAGCCGGGTTGCCGCCAGAATCGTTTGATAGCCGGTACACCTGCACACATTCGATTTCAGCCAATCCATCATCGTTTGATCATCGGGCTGGGGATGGAGTGTGAGGAGTGCCTTCACGGACATCACCAGTCCGGCGGTACAAAAGCCGCACTGAAATGCATTGGTTTCGAGAAATGCCTGCTGAATGGGATGCAGGCTGCCGTCGGGCGAGAGTCCTTCAATCGTCTCGATTTGTGCCCCGTCCACTTCAAACGCAAATGTCGAACAAGCGGCCGCCGGCTGACCGTCGACGATGACGGTGCATGAGCCGCACACCTCCCCGTCACATGCGATACGGCAACCGGGCAGGTTGAGATCATCGCGCAACAATTCGGCCAATGTCCGATTGGTCGCGACGTCAATGGATCGATTCCGGCCGTTGATCTGAAACGTCAACTCAATCTTCATCGCTGGGCCCTTCAGCGCGAATTTTCTCAATCTCCCGTCGGACAAGCACCTTCAATAGGTGCCGGCGATATTCCGAACTCGCACGCCAATCCGACAGTGGCGACGGCAGCGATGAGCAAAGCCGTTCCGCAATGTCCAGCGGGGTTTCGCGCGCTGAGTTGCCGAACAGGCAATGGTCCAGGCGAATTATCGAGGGCGCCATGCTGGCGGATCCACAACCGACCACGAGCCGCCCAACGACGTCATCTTGTTCGCGACGAAAGGACAGCGCAAAGGCGACAATCGGCTTCCATTGAAGCTGCACCGCATACGCCAGAGAGCGAACGCGAGGCAGCGTGATGGCGGTCAGCAGAGCTCCAGGGGGCAAATCAGCGCTCCGAGCGGCGCTGATGCGTCTCACCACAAGATGCCGGTCCAGAAATTCAAGCTCAGCACCAGATGCGACCGCCGCCATCGGAAAATCATAGGATTGATTGCCGGCCATCAGATTTCCGCCAACGGTGCCTTTAACGCGTATGCGGTTATTGGCAACCCTGGACCAAGCATCACACAAGGCAGGAAGTATCGAACGGATGGAAGGGGCGTCCGCTAGCTGCTGGTGGGTTGTCCCGGCGCCGAGTGCGATTTCCTTCTCGCGTCCGACGATTGAATCCCAGCCGGGCAATAGTCCCAGATGAATGACGTTGTCGGGACCGGCGCCCCTCTTGAAAGCCGCCATCAGGTCTATGCCGCCGCCCATATACGCAGCAGAGCCTGAACTTGCCGCGTGCAAAGCCACGGCCTCCTCGGCCGTTGTCGGACGATGAAGACGAAACGGGCGGATCCGGTGCCTTGACCTCTGCGCGACAAGCATCAGACCAGGCTCAAAGGCGCAACTGTGGGAATTCTGGGAGCGACGTCAGCATTCGCTATACTGTTCCAGAACGATGTCGGTGATCGCCTGGATGTGGTCGCTCATCAGCTTGGACGCACGATTGATGTCCCGGCAGGTGACCGCCCTCATGATGTCACCGTGATCGCTTGCCGTTCCCGCCATATATGAGCCGGAGGGAAGTGTCAGCCGCCGATAACGATCAAAACGATCGTGGAGTTGGGACCAGAAATTCAGCAGGGTAGGCGAACCACATTCGGAGATCAGCGCAAAATGAAACTCCCGATGGCATGCTTCCCAGGCGTCCGATATCGGCTCATCATGTCCCGCTTTCTGTGAGATCTGCGAGAACATGTCGTAGACCCGACGAATTTCACAAAGCCAGGAATCCCCGCCCCGCGCCATCGAGAGCCCAAGCGCGGAGATCTCCAGCTGCTTGCGCAAGCCGGCGATGTCGACAAAGTCCGCCCGGGAGGCAGGCGCGACCCGAAATCCCCGCTGGGCCTCCGAAACGACGAGCCCTGCTCCGGAAAGCACCGCCAACGCCTCTCGGACCGGCGCAACGCTCGTCTCGTAACGCGAAGTCAGAACCTTGAGATAGAGTTTCGCGTTGGGCTTGAAGTGTGCGGAGAGAATATCGCCCCGCAACTTCGCCAGGACATATGACGACGTCGATGTCGCTGCAGTTCTGTCCAGCGCGCAATATTTCCAGTGAAGCGAGGAGGCTGCCCATGGCAAAGCGTCGGCTGCAAACATTTCATTACTCCGCTGCGTCTGTCGCCTCGGACACTGCTCGCATGGCACCTGCGAGCGCGGCATAGGTTTCGGTTTAAATGCACAATCCGTGCCACGAATAACGGCAGTCTGCGCCCCACTCGTGCAGCAAAACGCCTAATTTACAGGCGACAGGCCGCCGCCATCTGCCTAAGGCCCGGAAATTTCGAAATTTTCGGACCCTCATTTTTGGAGGCGGGCAACCAACGGCTGCCTATCCGTTCGGCAGCTTGCGGAGGAACCTGCATGTCCGGGACAGAATTTAGAAAATGTTCTGGGTGGACCCGTGAGGTCGCCGAAGCCTAGCCTGCACGCACTTACAGAGGGAAGCAGGCATGGCAGGAATTCTTCTCGAAGACACCGGATCAGATGCGGAGAAGGAAGCCCTTGCGCGCAAATTGGCGGCCGAGGAAAAGAAAATCGCGACGCTCAAAATGGAGCGCGCGCGAAGCCTGAACGGCGAAGCCAAAATGCGTGCGGCGACTTCCATCCCCGGCAAGATCGTAAAGGATACCACCGTGCCTGCCGGTGAGAACAACTATGTCTCCGAGATTCCCCGCGGCCGACGGTTGAGGATCATCGACATAGGGGGACAACAAGCCGTCGACTTTCTCGCATTTGACCTCGCCAACACCGAGCACCGGTACAATAACGCAAACTCGATCAAGCTGAACCGGACAATCTATGTAACCAAAGGGTTCAAGCTTTACTCGGATGTGGCCGAAGTGCTGATGACAGTTGTCGAAGACACCGTCGGCCGGCACGACACGATCGGCGGCGCGTGCAGCAGCCAGGTCAACAAGCTCCGATATGGAATCGGAGGAACGTGTGCCTGCCGCGACAACTTCCTCCTTGCTCTGTCCAAGCGCGGCATGTCCGCCCGGGATATTCACGCCAATGTCAATTTTTTCATGAACGTTCCCGTTCAAGTCGATGGATCTGCTGAGATTATCGAGGGCCTTTCGACTCCAGGCGACTTCGTTGAGCTGAGGGCAGACAAGGATACGCTCGTTGTCATGTCTAACTGTCCGCAGTTCTATAACCCCTGCTCGGGCTGGAATCCCACTCCGATCCGGGTCGTCGAGTGGGATCCATAGCAGCCAAGAACGCGCTGCCGGCTATACCCCGATGAGGGAACTTTTCATAACCGCCCCATTACGCGAAGCCACTCTGTAGCACTGCCTTCCCTGCGTTTGATCGAGAGGCCATCCGAAACGCAGCGCTACTTCTCGGCGGGAGCTTACTTCTTTAGGGCGATGTCAGCGGCAGTCCGATATCGTTGTAAAGCGCCTTGAGGCGATTGACGAACGGCGCTGCGGTCTTGTGTTTTGTGCCGCTGATCGGATCTGCGCCTTCCAGCATCGTGTCCGTCGCTGCAAGCGAAAACTCCATGACAAAGCGCATGCGTTTCTCCCGCAACGCCTCGATGTCCTTGGGCCAAGACGCCACATCGCTCCGCCCTTGACTGTGGCGCTGCGTGATCAGCTGAGCGGCAACCGCCGCATCTTCGATCGCTTGCGTCGCGCCCTGCCCTAGCGTCGGCACCATGCCGTGGGCGGCGTCGCCCAGATAAAGCACGTTGCAATCGGCCGCACGATAGAGCGCATCGTGCTCCTGCATGCGAGCCCAGTGAGTGTCCGCAACATTGGCGCAGACCTGTTCGATCATCCACTGCGCCTGCGCACTTGGCGGAGCGTTTGTCGGCGTGTAGGCCGCGCGCAAGGCTTCAGGCGTTTTTAGATGTGGCAGGATGTCCGCGTCAGCCGCAATCGGAAAGGCGCAGGCAATATAGATATGGTCAGGCGGCACGCGAAAAGCCAGCAGCCGTTTCGGACCGTTGAACCATTGCTCGTAGTCGTCGATCAGCCCGTTCGAGGTATCCGGCACCAGAACCCGCGAGATCGCCACGCCTGTATGCCTGATATCCGGTTTGCCGGAGATCGCGCGCCGCACGCCCGAATAGCGCCCATCGGCGGCGATCAAAAGATCGATCTTGTCGATCGTCCGCATCTTGCCGTCCTGCATCCACGCAATCGTCGTCTTGCGCGGATCGCTGGTGTCGCGACCGATATCCGATATCGCGCAATCGTAATGCACCGTGGCGCCGGCCGCCTCGCGCAACACGCGATAGAGCTCCGACCAGCGGATGCGCCAGCCGGAATTATCGGTCACCTCCTCAAGCTTCAGCCTGAACAGCTCGGTGCCGTCAGTGAGCGAAATCCGCCAGCTCGTCCAGGCGAAGCTTGCCTGCGTGACCGCCTCGGCGAGATCAGGATCTGTCAGTTTCAGCGCCTTTACGGCATTTGGCCCGACATTGAGACCGGTGCCGGCTTCCGAACGATCGTCGCGCGCGACGCGTTCGAGACACGCCACCTCGACGCCGTCAAGCCGCGCCAAACTTCGCGCCATCACGCAACCGGCGACGCCGGCGCCGACAATCACGACGCGCATCAGGCGATGTCCCGATTCTGCGAAGCGATGACAGCGATCAGCCCGCCACCGTCCGGCCCCTGATGCTCGGCGCCGCCCGAGACGAAGATGCGCCCGTCACCGACGACGCCGGCCACGAGCCCCGCGACCGCGCCGCGGATATGCCTTTGCGCATTGATGTCGGTGTCGTCGAGCATGGTGTGGCGATGGCCGCGAACCTCGCCACGGCGGTCGGGCTCGCATTTCACCAGTACGCAGGCGACGCGCGAAGCATCGCGTGCGGAAACCTGCGGCGCGGCGACAATACCGAGATCGGCGAACACCTCGACAATGCCGCCGATATCGAGTGCATCCGTCATCGGCCGGTGGGCAATCTTCAAATCGCCACCCCAGGCCGGACTGTTGCCGAGCACGATCACTTCATTACTCTCGACCTCAACGCCTGAGGAAATGCTGGCGCGCGGCGACTGAATGGTGAAATCAGCCAACAGCGAATCGTCGTTGAAACTGTCCGCCTTGATTTCGTCGAGCGCGAGCGCGACGCCGAACGCGCCCGCCGCCCGCGCAAACGCCATCGAGCGATTGGGATCTGTGGTTCGCGGTGGCGTTCCTGCGGCGATCGCTGCCGATGCACGCGCGACTGTCACGCAGGGACACTTGACCTGAACGAAATGCACATCTTCCAGTTTCACGATGCCGGCGTTCGCGATAGCCTGGCGCACCGCGGTCGCAACACTTTCGACCTGCGCCCGTCTTCCGACGTCTTTCGTCGCAACCGGCGCAAACGCCGCTCCGATCGCAAGCGCCGAAGAATATTGGCGCGTCGCTGACGCCTCTTCGCTGATGCAAAACACGCTGTAGTGCGGGCTCATCACGCCTTCGGTGCCGCCCGACAATATGCAAGGAATTTCCCGGATCAGTTGCGAAGCCGGCTTGCCCAGATGCGCCGAGAGCAGTGCCATCAGCGTTTGCGTGAAATATCCGCGCGTAAAATCGTTGACGCCGCCATTGCCCTCGGTCTTGCCGATGATGGCTACGACATCGGCCGCACGAACCGTGCCGCCAGATATCAGCGCCTCCAGCGCGGAGAGATCGCCGGGATGCGCCATCGAGAGCCTGAACACCTGCGCGCGTTTCATGCTCTTCGGCCCTCGCCAATCAGTTCGAACACGCGGCTCGGACTTAACGGGATTTCCAAAAGCTCGATGCCGCTCTTCTTGAGCTGAAGCGCATTCTCGATCGCCTGAGCAAACAACGCACCGACCGGAATCGCGCCCGCTTCGCCCGCCCCCTTGATCCCGAGTGGATTGAGCGGCGACGGCGTCACGGTATGTTCGAGCTGCATCCGCGGCACGTCAAGGGCGGTCGGCAAGAGATAGTCGGCGAGCGAGGCGTTGAGCAACTGGCCCTGATCGTCGAACGACAGCTTTTCGTAGAAGGCGTTGCCGATGCCCTGGGCGACGCCGCCGTGAATCTGACCTTCCAGAATCATCGGGTTGATCACCGTACCGCAATCATGCACCACGACGTATTTCAGGACCTGCAATTGGAAGGTCTCTGGATCGACTTCCACGATCATGGCATGGACGCCATTGGCGGTCGCGCCGCTTGGCGGTCCGAAATATTGCGTGGATTCCAGCCCCGGTTCGGTTCCCGGCTTGACCGCGCCACGCATCGGATTGGCGCGCTGCGCGAGTTCACCGAGACGAATGAACTTTTCGGGGATACCGACGATCGAAACCTTGCCATCGGCGAGCACGAGGTCTTCTTCGGCACATTCAAAGGCATCGCTCGCGAGTTTCAAGGCCTTCTTGCGCACGGCAAGCGAAGCTTCATTCACCGCATTGCCCGCCACTACCGCGCCGCGGCTGGCAAAGGTGCCGGCGCCCCAATAGAAGCGGTCGGTATCGCCGGTGACGACGTCGACATCGGTGACGTCGACGCCGAGCTGATCGGCAACGATCTGAGCAAAGCTCGTGAAATGCCCCTGTCCCTGCGTACCGACGCCGGTCGCAACGCTCACTTTACCGTTGGTGCGGACCTGAACCCTGGCTCCTTCATAGGGTCCGATGCCGGTACCCTCGACATAGCAGGCGATGCCGATGCCCACACAGCGGCCTGCCGCGCGCAGCCTGGGCTGTTCCTCCCGGATAAATTGGTCGTAACCGATCGCGGCGAGCGCCTTGTCCAATGTCGGTTCGTAATCGCCGCTATCGTATCGGAGCGGCGTAAAATCCTGAAAGATGATCTCGTTGTCGTAAGGAAACGCGTCCTTCGGAATGAGATTGCGGCGGCGGATTTCGGCCGGATCGATACCGAGTTGATGCGCGGCGAGATCGAGCAGCCGCTCGATCACGAAAACGCCGTGCTGGCGGCCCGCGCCGCGATAGGGCGTGACAATGGTGAGATTCGTGAAGACAGATGTGAACGTACTGTCATAGGCCGGGATCACATAGGGTCCGAGCAGCGTGCATTGGCTGTTGATCGGCACCGTTAGCCCATAAGGATTGTAGGCGCCGTTATCGTGCAGGAAAACATCCTTCACGCCGAGGATACGGCCATCCTTGGCGAGCGCGATCTCGGCATCGTGGATCTGCCCGCGCTCATGCGTGGTCGCGACGAAATGCTCGAAACGATCCTCGATCCATTTGACCGGACGATTGAGCCGCATCGCAATCCACGGCAGTGTCGCCTCTTCCGGATAAAGCATCATGATCTTCGGGCCGAAGCCGCCGCCGACAAAGGGCGCGATCACCCGCACCTGGCCCTCGCCGAGGCCGAGCGCGGCGGCGAGCACATTGCGCACAAAGACCGGTGCCTGGGTGGTGTCCCACATCGTCATGTGCTCGGCGCGCGCATCCCATTGCGCGACAACACCGCGAGTCTCGATCGGCGAGGAGATGCCATGCTCGTAGCGGAAACGGCGCCTGATGGTCAGGTGTGTTTTAGCCGTGGCCCTGGCGTAGTCGCCTTTGGTCTGACGAACGTGAGCGGCGACATTGCTGCCGAGGTCGGCGTGGACGCAAGTGGAGCCTTTCTCCAGCGCTTTCTCGATATCGACGACCGCCGGCAGAATTTCCAGATCGACAACAATATCGTCGAGCGCGTCCTCGGCGATATAACGGCTTTCGGCGATGACAATTGCAATCGGCTCACCTGCACAGCGGATCGTGTCCTTGGCGAGCGGAACATGGGTACGAGTATTGAAAACGATGCCCGGAATTGGGGGCGGCGACACCAGAAGCGGCCCCGGCTTCCAGTAGGCGCCAAGATCATCCGCCGTATAGACCGCAACGACGCCGGGCCGCTTGCGGGCTTCCGATCCATCAATCCTTTTGATCTTCGCATGCGAGACCTGGCTGCGCAAAAAGGCCGCGTGCAGCATGCCGGGGAGTTCGACGTCGTCGATGAACAGCGCCTGGCCCGTCAGGAGCTTGCGGTCTTCGTTTCGTTTGACGGGAGCGCCGAAGAAACGCGTGGTCATGGCACCGAGGCCTGCAAGGTTTCGGCGGCTTTCAGCACGGCATCCACGATATTCTGATAACCGGTGCAGCGGCAGAGATTGCCCGACAACGCTTCGCGTACTTCGTCTTCCGACGGCGTTGGATTGTCCTTCAGGAAGGCGGTTATAGTCATCAGGATACCCGGCGTGCAGTAGCCGCACTGCAGGCCATGATGTTCGTGCATCGCCCGCTGCAGCGGGCTGAGATCGCCGGAAACTGTGGCTAATCCTTCGACCGTCGATAGCTCGCAGCCGTTGGCCTGCACCGCAAACATCAGGCAGGAGCGCATCGGCAGGCCGTCGAGCAGGATGGTGCACGCGCCGCAAACGCCGTGCTCGCAGCCGACATGGGTGCCGGCAAGCCGAAGTTCGTGGCGCAGAAAATCGCTGAGCAGCATCCGTGCCTCGACGCTGCGCCGATACGACGTGCCGTTGACGTGAACTTCGATCTCGTGGGTGTCAGGCGGCATGGTCTACCCGCTGCGCAGCGGTGGCGACGGCCCGGCGGGTCAGCACGCCTGCGACGTGGCGCTGGTAATTGGCGCTGGCATGGACATTGCCGTGCGGGTCGATCGCTCGTTGCACCTCGGCCGCGGCCGCTGCGATCGCTTTCTCGGTGCAGCTCTGCCCGATCAGCGAGGACGCAGCCTTGCTCACGTCGACCGGCGTATCGCCGACCCCACAGAGCGCGAGCCGCAGGCCAGCGCATCGTCCTTCGTCGTCCAGCGTCACGATTGCGGCCACGCCCGCCAGCGCAAAGTCTCCGCGGCGGCGCGCCACCTCCAGAAAACAGCCTCCCGAACGCGGCGTCATTGCGGGGAAAATGATCTCGACCAGCATCTCATCCGGCTCCAGACCCGTCGTCAGCGGAGCAACAAAGAAATCCGATGCGGCCAATTCCCGCTCGCCATGGCGTGACCTGATTTTCATGCGCGCCTGCATGGCGGTCGCCAGCGCCGGCAGTTCGGAAGCCGGATCGGCGTGCGAGAGGTTCCCGCCAATCGTGCCGCGGTTGCGGATTTGCGGATGGGCGATATGGGGAAGCGCATCGGCAAACAGCGGGCAGGCATTCAGGAAGCCGGTATCCCGCTCCAGCGCCCGATATCGCGTTACGGAACCAACCCTTATAGTGTCGCTTTCCGACCGGTCGACCCCGGCAAGTTCCGACAGGAGATTGATGTCGATCAGCACGGCCGGACGGGCGAGGCGGAAGTTCATCGCCGGTATCAGGCTCTGGCCACCGGCGAGGAAACGCGCCTCGTCGCCATACTGGGCCTTGAGCGAAAGGGCACGGTCGATGGAAGAGGCTGCGATGTATTTGAATGGCGCAGGCTTCATAATAAGGCGCGCTCGGCAACCTCGCATTCGCGTCCGCTTCCCGAACGCAATCGGCGGAATTATCCGCCGTGCAGTCGAGCGAGTCAAAAGCAGGATGCCAGCTTCGCGCCACGAAATGCGTGCAAACGCGGCGCAAGCCTGCTCAACTTTCTATCTGGCTGCGCAAATATTGTGCGCGCCACCGGCGACCACTTTTGTCACACTCCGGGCATGGCATCGCCAAAGCAAGATATTTCCGTCGTCAGCCGACCGCCGACCCCCTCTTCCCCGAGCGAAAGAATGTCTCGCCCCATTTCTGTCAGGGATGCTGACATAATGTCCACCAAGGCGACGCCAAAACGGCTCGTGGTGGACGCGAAAGCGATCTCGCTGACGTTCGAGACGGCGGACGGCCGGGTCGAGGCGCTTTCCAATGTCGGCCTGCAAGTCGCCGAGGGCGAGTTCGTGTCTTTGATAGGACCGTCCGGCTGCGGCAAGACCACGATGCTGCGCGTGATCGCAGACTTGCAGCAGCCCACTTCCGGCACGCTCCTGGTCAACGGCATGACGCCCGAGAATGCGCGGCTTGCGCGAAGCTATGGCTACGTTTTCCAGGCGCCGGCGCTGTTTCCGTGGCGCACGATCGAGAAGAACATCAAGCTGCCGCTCGAAATCATGGGCTTTTCGGAGAACGAGCAAAAGATTCGTGCGGAGCACCACCTTTCCATGGTCAACCTGAAAGGATTCGAGCGCAAATTTCCCTGGCAATTGTCCGGCGGCATGCAGCAGCGGGTGTCGATCGCGCGAGCGCTGTCGTTCGATCCAGCGATGCTGCTGATGGACGAGCCTTTCGGCGCATTGGACGAGATCGTACGCGATCATCTCAACGAGCAATTGCTGTGGCTGTGGCGGTCGACGAAAAAGACGGTCTTGTTCGTCACACATTCGATCCCCGAAGCGGTGTTTCTGTCGACCAGGATCGTGGTGATGTCGCCGCGGCCCGGACGCATCATCGACGTCATCGATTGTGATTTTCCGCCGGACCGTTCGCTCGAGATCCGCGAGACGCCCGAATTTCTCAAAATTGCGCAACGCGTTCGTAACGGCCTACGCGCAGGACATTCCTATGACGAGTAGCTCGCTAGCGCCGCCGGCACGGGTGCCGTTGCTTCTGCGCTTTGGCGTCGTGGAGCGATATACGCCGGTTGCCACCATGGTGTTGGCGCTGATCGCGATCTGGTACGTCGCTTCGGTGGCAATGAACTGGACGCTGGTCCGCGACGGCTTTGAGCGCGAGGAGACACCCTATACTTTCAGCGACGTGTTGGCAGGCACGATGGAAGCCGAACGTCCGCTGTTGCCGGCGCCGCATCAGGTGATCAACGCATTTGTCGATGGGGTGTTCGGCTATTCGCCGCTGGCGCCGCGCAGCCTGATTTACCACTCGCTCGTGACGTTGTCAGCGACCGTACTCGGTTTCGTTCTCGGTGCGCTGTTTGGGATCGCGCTCGCACTCCTGATCGTACACAGCCGGGTGCTGGAGCGAAGTCTCTTGCCGTGGATCATTTGTTCGCAGATGGTGCCGGTGCTGGCGCTGGCGCCGATCTTCATCGTGGTGCTTGGCGCGCTCGGGCTGCAAGGGCTGTTGCCGAAATCGATTATCTCGGCCTATCTCTGCTTCTTTCCGATCGCAATCGGCATGGTGAAGGGCTTTACTTCGCCCGATCCGTTGCAGATCGAATTGATGCGGACCTGGTCGGCAACCCCGCGCCAGGTGCTCTGGAAGCTGCGCTGGCCGGCGTCAGTCCCCTATCTCTTTGCAAGCCTGAAAGTCGCTATCACGATCTCGCTGGTCGGCGCCATTGTCGCGGAGCTGCCGACCGGCGGCGAAGCCGGCATCGGCGCACGCCTGCTGTCGGGTTCCTATTACGGCCAGACCGTCCAGCTTTGGGCCGCATTGGTGGCGGCCGCGGTGCTGGCCTCCAGCCTGATTGCGCTCGTCGGTCTCGCCGAGCGTGGCGTGAATAGCCGCATGGGGGGTCATTGATGGACCGGCGGAAATCGCAGCTGGGATTCCTGCTGTCGGCGGGCGGCATTGCACTTGCCTTTCTGCTGCCGCTCGCGCCGCAGGCACTCCCAATGATCGACCGGCCGCTGGTCAGCACGATCGCCGTCACAGCCGGCGGCTTGTTTCTGCTGGCTGCCTTGCTCGCCGACCGCCACGCGGCGCTTGTCGGCCTGGCTGGCGCGATCCTCGCGGCGGCATCGTCGCTGCAGCTGCTGGAAGATCCCGAAATCGCCGGCTCGGCCGGCATCGGTTTCTGGATGATCGTGATCGCCTGTTGGCTGTCGGTCGCAATTGTCCTGATCAATCTCGCGGACTTACGGCAGTTGCGGCCCAGGACCCAGCGGGCCGTGAACCTGCTAGTCCCACTGCTGTTCGGCCTAACGGTATTCTACCTGTGGGAGGTCGCGGTGCGCGGGCTTGGCGTGCCGCGGGTGCTGCTGCCGCCGCCGAGTGCCGCCGCCGCGCGGTTTGCCGGCTCGTTGCCGACCTTGGCCAGCGACTTCACCCAGACCTTCATCCGCGGCGTGCTGATCGGATATGCGATCGGTTGCGGCGCCGGACTTCTGGTGGCGATCCTTGCGCACCGCTATCAATTCCTGAGCCGCGGCCTGTTGCCGCTGGGCAATTTCTTTTCGGCGCTGCCTCTGGTTGGCGTCGCGCCGATCATGGTGATGTGGTTTGGCTTCGACTGGCCCTCGAAAGCGGCGGTCGTAGTGCTGGTGACTTTCTTCCCGATGCTGGTAAATGCGATCGCGGGTCTTTCGGCGTCTGGACATATCGAGCGCGATCTGATGCGTTCCTATGCTGCAAGCCCGAGGCAGAGCCTCGCCAAACTCTATCTGCCCGCGGCGCTCCCGTTCATTTTCAACGCACTCAAGATCAATGCGACGCTAGCGCTAATTGGCGCGATCGTTGCAGAGTTCTTCGGAACACCGACGCAAGGCATCGGGTTTCGTATCTCCACCGAGGCCGGCCGCATGGCCCTCGACATGGTCTGGGCGGAGATCGCGCTCGCAGCCCTTGCCGGAATGGCTTTCTACGGATGTGTCACGCTTGCCGAACGCGCGACAACTTTTTGGCATCCATCGTACCGGACCTAGGTCGGCAAGGTCCCTGATTTGGGGTTAATCATGAAACAGAGTCTCGCTATTATTGCAGGTCTCGCGCTTGGTCTGGCACTCTCGGCTGCCCAGGCGGCCGATACGGTCGCTATTCAGCTCAAATGGGTCACGCAGGCGCAGTTTGCCGGCTACTACGTCGCCAAAGAGAAGGGCTTCTACAAAGAAGCCGGGCTCGAGGTCACAATCAAGCCGGGCGGCCCGGATGTTGCTCCACCGCAGGTCATCGCCGGCGGCGGCGCCGACGTCGTCGTGGACTGGATGCCCTCGGCGCTCGCCTCGCGTGAAAAAGGCGTCCCGCTGGTCAACATCTCGCAAACGTTCAAGCGGTCGGGACTTGAGCTGACCTGCCGCGCCGAAACCGGCATCAAGAAGCCCACCGACTTCAAGGGCAAAACCATCGGCGTCTGGTATGGCGGCAACGAATATCCGTTCCTGTCATGGATGTCGAAGCTCAGCTTCAAGACCGATGGCTCTCCCGCCGGCGTGAAGGTTATCAAGCAGGGCTTCAACGTCGATCCGCTGCTGCAAAAGCAGGCCGACTGCGTCTCCACCATGACCTACAACGAGTACTGGCAGGTGATCGACGGCGGCTACAAACCGAGCCAGCTCGCGGTGTTCAAGTATGAAGATGAAGGCGTCGCAACGCTGGAAGACGGACTCTATGTGCTTGAGAAGAATCTCAAGGACCCGGCCTTCGTCACCAAGATGGCCAAGTTCGTCAAGGCGTCGATGAAAGGTTGGGACTACGCCAAGAACCACGTCGATGAGGCCGTCAAGATCATTCTCGCCGCCGACACCACCGGCGCCAAGACCGAGAAGGACCAGAAGCGGATGATGGGCGAGGTCGGCAAGCTGCTCGGCGAAGCCGACGGCAAGCTTGACGTCAAGGATTACGACCGCACGGTCGCAACATTGATGTCGGGCGGCTCCGACCCCGTCATTACCAAGAAGCCCGAGGGCGCCTATTCTTTCGTGGTCTATGACGCGATGAAGAAGTAGGCCGGGAAAAAGGAAGGGCGGGACATTCTCCCGTCCTTCTTGTTAAATGGCAGGGCGCGCGGAGACCGAAATCAGCGACGCGTCGGCTGGATCGCCTAACGCTTCCCATCCGCTGAGGCCGACAGGCGTTTCGACGCGGATGCAACGGCTGCGGCGATCTTGGCTGAATCTTGAATGATCAACGCAGGTCAATTCCATGGCAGTCGACAATCTGCATCTTGTCAACCATCCCCTGGTTCAGCACAAGCTCACGCTTATGCGCGAACGCGATCGCTCTACGAGTGGTTTTCGGGACCTTCTCAACGAGATCGGCATGTTGCTCTGTTACGAAGTTACCCGGGACCTTCCGCTTCATTTGGTCGATATCGAGACGCCGATCGCCCCGATGAAGGCACCACAAATTGCCGGAAAGAAGCTGACGCTCGCTCCGATTCTTCGCGCCGGCGTCGGCTTTCTCGACGGCATGCTGGCGCTGATTCCTTCGGCGCGTGTTGCTCATATCGGACTGTACCGCGATCCGAAGACGCTGCAGGCGGTGGAGTATTATTTCAAGTCACCGCTTGATTTGTCCGATCGGACCGTCATTCTGATGGATCCGATGCTCGCCACGGGCAATTCCGCCTGCGCCGCCGCTTCATTGCTGAAGGACCGCGGCGCCAAAGACATTCGCTTTGTATGCCTGTTGGCGGCTCCCGAAGGCATAGCCCATTTCCAGCAGGTTCACGGCGAAATCCCGATATGGACGGCTGCCGTCGACGAACGATTGAACGACCACGGCTACATCGTGCCGGGCTTGGGCGACGCCGGCGATCGGATGTACGGAACCAAGTAACGACCGACAGACGCAAAGTGACTTGACGCCCGGCGCAGCCGCCAAGAACGCAGTGCCATGCCGCTAGCTCCCATATGATCTCCTTTCGCGCGCGAGCCCTCAAGAATAGTTGAAACATAGTCTTGTCCTATAGCCTTCGCCCGACGTCTCGAAGCGCCGCTGGATGCGCCCGAAAACCACTTTCAACAGGGCAAACCAGGCTTGTTATCTGCGGCTTCGCTGAAGCGCTCCAACGCTTCAGTTGCCACCGCCGACAAAAACGGGAGGCTCTGGATGATCAGAATCGCGGCAAACAAATCGATCTCGACGAGCCGGTAATAATTGGTCGCAAACACCGTGATGCTACCCGCGACCAGCAGCGAACCAAGCACGGCTTCGGGTATCGCCGCAAACCGGGGGTGAGCGACACCGCCCCCGCCCTTGCGGGTGCGATGGAAATACTTTCTCTGCGCCGGAAAGGCGGCTTTGAAGGCTGCGCTCGCAACCGTCCATTGAACCGACATGAACACCACCATGGCGCCAAGCATCTGCCGGTATGGAACTGCGACGCGCGTCCGATAGGCGCTGACGAAGTGGAGCAGCGATACCAGAAAGGCCGCAACGCTCGGCAGCAACAAGAGCGGATCCGGGATGGCGACAACCTGGAAAATGACAAAGGGTAGCCAGATCAGATTAAGCAGCGCGGCCGCAACGGCAACGATTTCGGCCCCGAACCAGCTAAGCCAACCGAATGCGAATTCGCGCTTCTGATCATGATCGAGCTGGCTCTGACCTGGCAGGAACCTGCGCCAGTGCTTCTTCACGATCTGCACGGCACCACCGGCCCAACGCGCCCGCTGGGTCTTGAATGCCAGATAGTCTTGCGGCAGCAATCCCCAGCCGTATCGGCGGTTGGTGTAGTGGGCACGCCACCCCAGTTCCAGGATCGTCAATCCGAGATCGCTGTCCTCGCAAATCGTGTCACTTGACCAGCCGCCGGCGGCCTCCATCGCGGTGCGCCGGATCAAACACATGGTTCCGTGAACGATAATCGCGTTCACCTCGTTGCGCTCGACCATGCCGATGTCAAAAAAGCCCGCATACTCCGCGTTCATGGCGGCGTGAACGGAGCTGCGGCAGAAGTCGCGATGGTCCTGAGGCGCCTGGATCAATCCGACCTCGGGGTCGGCGAAGCCAGGGACGAGATCCCTGAGCCATCGCGGATCAACCACATAGTCAGCGTCAATGACGCCGATGATCTCGGCATCGGCTGCGGTCTTCGTCATCGCGACACGCAGCGCGGCGGCCTTGAACCCCTCAAGGTTCTGAACGCATACGAACTTGAAGCGCGGGCCAAGCTCGCGGCAGCGTTTCTCGATCGGCTCCCAAAATGCCGGATCGGGCGTGTTATTGATGACGACCACACATTCAAAATCCGGGTAGTCGAGCTGCGCCACCGAGTCGATGGTACGCAACAGCATTTCCGGAGGCTCCCGATAGGCGGGAACGTGGATCGAGACTTTCGGCGTGCGTACGTCCAATCCCGGAGGTAGCAATTTCAACAGCCGCGTGGGCTTGCTTCCGAGAGCGACGGTCGCTAACTCGTGCACCCGGAATAGCACGATCGGCGCCAGCAAACCCAGGAGCGGAAGCGCGATCGCAAACGTGATCAATTCGCCATGCAGGAGATAGTGGTCGTGCCAGTACACCTGCACGCCGGCGCACCAGTCGCCGATCAAATGATCGGCGGCGGCAAGTACTGTTGCCTGGCTAATGGTCGCGCCCGGCAGCGCCAGAATCGAGATCGACAACAAGGAGCCAATGAGGACGGCGAGCACAGCCGCCTTCCAATAGTCAGCGTCAACAAGCGGTCCCGTCCATGCAAATTTGGACCGCAACGAGGCGTCGAGGATGCCCCAATAGGGACCGACGTTGCCCTCGAAAAGCTTTTCAGGTTGATCGATCGCCTCAACGATATTGTAGTCGATGCCAAGCGCGTTGGCCTCCACGACGAAGTTGCGCAGCAAGCGGGCTTGGCTGAGCGGGCCCGGAACGGCGCGTTCAAAATTGTGCCCCGCGCTTGGCCAGCCATACTCCCCGATGACGATCTTCTTGCCCGGATAGGCTGCACGCAGCCTGTCGTAGAGCGCGAGCGAATCCTCGACGGCGCTTTTCCTGGAGTAGCCTTCCCAATAGGGAATGATATGGGCGAAGACCTGGTCCACGGCGTCGACGAGCTCGGGGCTGTCAAGAAATGTCTTCCAGTGGTCAGCGGTTGCCACCGGTACCGGACTGTCTCGTTTTACGCGGCGGACGATTTCGGCAATTTCGGCAGCGGTGCGGTCATGCCGGAAGACCGTCTCATTGCCCACGACCAGCCGCGTGACATTGGGGTTACGCCGCGCCAGGTCGAGGGCGCTCTCGATCTCACGCTCGTTTCGGGCTTCGTCCTTGTCGATCCAGATGCCCAGCGTCACCGATAGCCCGAGTTCCGCCGCGATCTCCGGAACTCGTTCGAGACCTTGCGTTGAAGCATAGGTGCGTATCGCCTTTGCCAGCTTGGCAATTGCGGTCAGGTCGGCGCGGATCTGCGCCTCGGACACCGTCAGATTCCCGGAAGATGGTCTGGTAAACCGGTTGTACGAGAGGCTGGGCAGCTTTCCTTCAACCGGCGCCGCGGTCGTACGCGGCTCTGCCAAACCCCATAGCGCCAAATGCAGGCCTGCAACCAGACCAAGGATTAGGGCGACAGTGACAATCGCCATATTCTGACGGCGGCCATTCGCCGCGCCGATCCACCTTCCGTGTCTGGTATCCTCGTCTGGCGTCTTCATTGCTTGCCTAGTTAGGCCCGGGCCAATTTCAACGAGCGCTGCGGGGCCTTCGCCCGGTATGCGGACGGAAATTCAAGAAATAGGTGCAACCGACGAATTCGCCAACAGGGCGAGGCTATCCCGGTCGCATGGCCGCGAATTCCTGAGGAAAGCTGCTTGGCACCTTAAACTCCCCCTACCATCCTCTTTGCCGACCGCCCATCGCCATGCCGCGAGGCGCTCGGCCGAATGCTGCTTCATCCACCCGGCGAGCTGCGGCGCACCCATCAGGCAGGATTGCATTATGGGCTTGGCACTTGATTTATTCCACTTGGCGGAGGTCGAACAGCATTCTGTCCTCGTGCGCTTCAACCGCAAAAGCGGACATTCACTGACAGAGCGACGACGTCAGCTTTGCGCCATGAGCGACCGATGCACGGTGGCAAACAGCATCTCTATTCGGTCACCGCGGGCAATCACGGTACCGGTGGCTTATTGACACATTTGAGAAATCGGCCAGCTAATCAGCCGACGATGCATGAACTGACATCCAGCCATTTGCAGTGGGCTGGTTTTGCGACTCTTGCGATACTCAATCCTTACCCCTCGCGAGCCCGGAGAGAGGTTCTCACGGAACGATGGGCGGATGATATTCGAGCGTATAGGCCAGTGCCCACAGCAAAAACAACACGACCGGCAGATGCACCAGCAACTGCAAGAATGTGAACCCTACTAGATCACGAGCGCGCAGTCCCAAGACACCAAGCAACGGCAACATCCAGAACGGATTGATCAGGTTGGGCAGCGCCTCGGCAGCATTATAGACTTGCACTGCCCATCCGAGATGCACTTTGAGATCGTTGGCTGCCTGCATCACGTAGGGCGCTTCCAGCAACCACTTGCCGCCGCCAGAAGGAATAAAAAATCCGAGGATCGCCGAATAGATGCCAATGAGCAGTGGATACAGGTGCTGGGTGGACACGCTAACGAACGCATGACTGATCTGATCAGATACAGTCAGCCCTGCGCCATTCTTTGCTTGGGTAAGGATCGAGGCGATAGCGCCGTAGAGCGGGAACTGTATCAGCACCCCTGAAGTGGCCGGCACCGCCTTGGCAACCGCTGCCAGGAAGCGCTTTGGCCGCCAGTGCAACAGCAACCCCGCCATAACGAACAGGAAATTGTAGGTATTAAGGTTTGAAATCGCGAGGATCGCGCTTTGGCGGGAGAATTCGTAGACCAGCCATCCGCTCGCGAGTAGAACGAGGAGAATGGTCAGTGCAGGAGAATGCTCGAGCCACTCTCCAGGTCTGTTCGGTGGCGGTACCTTGATCTCGTCTTCATGAGAGATCTCAATCCCCATCGCCTCCGCCGTTAGCGCATTACCTGGCCCAGGTGCTGACCAGATCGCGATGGTGACGGAGATCACAAGCAAAACTGCTGTAATCACGAACGATTGCCACATGAAGATCGTCTCGGTAAAGGGGATCACGCCAGTGATCGGCAGCAGGCTTTTGGGCAGGCTCGCGGCATTTGCTTGCAGCTGCGCTGCGGAAGAAGACAGGCCCATCGCCCAGGTCGCGCCGAGCCCCAAATAAGCCGCGGCCCCTGCTGCGCGGTAGTCCATGCGCAACTCGCGCCGCTCCGCCAGCGCGCGGACTAGCAAGCCGCCGACAATCAGGCTGAACCCCCAATTGAGCAGCGAGGCGATCATGGCAGCCGCGGCGACGAGTCCAACCGCCCCGGTACCGGTTTTCGGCAGTCCGGCGAGGCTGCGGATAAGTCGCTGAGCTGGGGACGAGGTGGCAACGACATAGCCTCCGATCACGATGAAGGCCATCTGCATCGTGAAGGTGATTAGGCTCCAAAATCCATTTCCAAATGCCTCGCTCACCGCAAGTGGCGACGCGCCGTTGGCGATAGCGCCGAGTGAAACCACCACCACTGCAATAGCCACGAAGATGAAGGCGTCTGGAAACCAGCGTTCGGCCCACGCCGTGAAGGCAATGGCTACTCGAACCAAGGCACCGTCGGCCGTAGTTGACCCACCGGAAACCGGACCTGAGGCCGCAGCTTGCGTTGTTGGCATCGCTAATCCCCCCAGTTTTTTGTTACTGACCGTGAACGACGCGCCGAACTCCACAGCTTAAGTTTATACTATCGGCAATCGACACCAAGGAAGACTGAGGCCTGAGGACCGGCATTGTATCGGCTCAACCGAGCGCTTTGATAGGGCCTGAAACCCGCATCAAACCATTTCCGCGATGCACAATTGATCTCGGCGTGTTTCCTGTGGGAAGGAGCGCTCCTCGTCAGGCTAAGGGAGTGGCAGAGGCTTTTCAACAGATTCCCTAATAACGGGGATTTTCACCCGCGTTGCGAGAGTCTTGATCGTCCATCGGCATTTGAGACTTCTTCTTTGAGGAGTTGAAGATAATCTCTGTGCATCGTGACAGGCCAGCGCGAGCCTTCCCAGATGATACGCAAGCTATTCGGATACCGCGTTTGTCCAACGATCCTACCCCTTTTTTCAGAGTCTCGAGGATGGCGCGAGCAACCAAGCTCACTCAGATGGACGCGGTCGCCGTTGGAAAGTTTTCGCTCTTCTTCGTTCAATTTGAAGCGGCATGAACTCATGGATGCATCACGCCTCGTGCTCAAGAGCAAGATGATTTGAGACAAAGAAACGACCGCTTGCAGACCGTTTCGCATTCCGACCTTAGGACAACAATTAGAACTGGTAGCGCAGACCAACAGTTGGGTCGTAGTCGGATAATTTTCTTACACCAGGCGTCGCCAGAAGGAAGCCGCTGATGAGGCCATTCTGCGCTTGCGACCACATGATGCCCGCGTAGGCATCGAAGTGCCTCGCGAACCGATAATCGGCGACGAGTGACACCGCATCCAACGTTCCACCGCAACCAGCTGAAACAGCGGTATCGCAAGTACCGGTTGGATTGGTGCCGTTCCCAATCACGAAGCTGTTCTGCTTTTGGTGATAGTAGGCGACTGTCAGATCGAGGTCAGGCTTCACCGAATATTTCGCACCAACCCAGAACACCTGGAAGATCTTGTCGGTGGTGAAGTTGGTGTTATTGGGAGCGCCAATGGTGTATCCGCCTTCGAGCCAGGCGCCAGCCGACAACGGATTCTTCGGATTGGCAAAATTGATATGCTCATATCCACCATACAGCTTGATCGGCCCGATGGTGTACCTGGCAACAAGCATAAAAGCGGTGTTGTCGGAGACGGTCGCCGCCACGGCCCCCAATCCCTGGGGCAGATCGCTGGCCTGCAGCGTCGCGACTTGCGCAGCACTTAGAGGGGCCGCAGAAACTGCGTCGTTTATCTTGGAGCCGAGCGCATCAAACGAAACGCCCATATAGTCGAACCCGACACTGCCTTGGAAGGCGTTGCCCGTGCCGCTATTGCCACCATTCCTAAGCTGGGTTTCCGCAGCAAGACGAACCGGGCCGACGTTCACCCGATATTCGAACGAGTTGTCGAAGGTACGGTTTTCGGTATCGCCGCCGCCGCCGGTGAGGCCCTGGAAGCCGATCACGGAAAAGGCATTCGAACCGGGGATTGGATCGTAGTTGCTGACGGCATCCGAGACCAGCGTGGATTGCCGACCGAAGGTCAATGTACCGTAGGTCGGTGAGCTGAGACCGGCATAGGCCGCGTTGTTGAAAGCCTGGCCGGCTTTGGAAGAATCGCCAGCGGCGTTTTGCTGGGCAAGCGGCAACCCGCTGTTCTGGGCGACGGCCCCGATCCCGCTGAGAATGGTCCCATTCTCCGCATTGAACATCGTCTGAAGATTGAATACGGCGTACAGACCGTCTGCAATCTCCTGCTTCCCCCTGAGGCCGATATTCGAATTGGTTATCGCGTTGGGGGCGACGCCGAAATACGAACCGTTGGAGGTCTTCGTGATCATATAGTCCAACGCTGAGCCGGAGAGAGGGCTGAGCGGAGCGCCGTGGTTTTGATAGGTCAGACCCATCTCAATCGTGCCATACAGACAAACGCCGTTCCAGCACAGATCGTCGCTCGCGGGGGCGGGAGCCTTCTGGGCCGTCTTGTATGGTAGATCGGCGGCCATCGCATCGCTGAGGCTCCGGTTCGCCATTGCGGGCTGAGCTTGCGCCGTGGACTTCTTTTCAAGCTTCTGTTGACGCCTCTCAAGATCCGCAACGCGCTTGGTCAACGCCTGATTCTGTTCGCGAAGTTGTTTGGCCTGTAAATCCGAAAGCTCGTCGGCGTGGCCCGCTACCGAGAAAGCAAAGACGGCCGCCAGTAAGATACTGAGAATGACTGGACCTTCCCTTCGCATTTCCTGCCTCCGTTGGTCTGACGCTCGGTCGAGGCAACTCACGGCCTCACACCGGCGGCGTCTCGCCAGAGGATTAGATTGTTCCAGCGCGTTGGAATAAGACTTTGTCGGTCTGTTCGCATACCCAAAAGGCATGGACCTGTATTTCCGCAAAGCCCGTCGGTAATTGCCTTACGGATGGATCCGATTTGACATTCTCTTCAATGCCGGTTCCTGAAAGGAACACCGATATCAAGTCGCGCACAGCAGCGGTGTCTAACCGACCGGATCAACCCGGCATTGCGGTGGGGCAGCGCCTTGCTGCAAAAGCGCAACTTGAGAGGGGCCTCGCGTATGAAGGCCATTTTTAGCCGATCGTCCATCGGCGTCAGATCGAGAACGCTTCAGCCGGACGCACTCTCAAGCGTGAGGTCGATCAGCGGAACGGCGTCGAGAAATTTCGGAGCCGGCCATCTCGCATGAGATATATGCGATCCGTAAATCCAATTGGACGGGTCAATCGTGCGCCTATATTTTCTTCTCGCTAAGCGACCCTTCGAGGTCTCGTTTGTTTTTTATGACCCTGAGAAGCAAGGTCGTCGACCCGCGCGAGAAACCGCTGCAGCGTCTGAGATGGGTTGGTTTTGCTATAACCAACGACTAAATCAATCGTTGGCGGTTCGCCCGCGAGCGGCCGGCTGATGACCGAGACGGGAAGAATTTTTTCGGCATAAGCTGGAAGCAAACACACCGCTCCCGTTGACGCAACCAAGGACACCGCCGTCGCAAGATTGTCTATCTCCTGAATGGGGCGTGTATCGAGGCCCCACCGCGACACGAACTCATCGATGACCACTTTGGCCGTTGGGGCAGCGCTCGATAAGGTCATGAAGCGCTCGCTGGAGAACTCGCGCGGGTCGATTTCGTCGAGCGCTGCAAGGCGATGATCGCTCGGTAAAACGGCGACGAAGCGCTCCTTGGCGACGAACTTATACGCTAGACTGGGCATATCAGGCTCGGCCCGCATGAAGGCGAGGTCAACCTTACCTCTGGTCAGAGCTTCTGCTAGCCAAGGAGAAGTTTTGCTCAAGATCGTGATCTCGGTCCGCGGAAGTTCGTCGCGTAGAACCTTTATCGCTTCGGGAAGCCAGTCCATTTCCTGGCCGGTCAGAAATCCGAGAACAAAAGTAGGTTTGGCCGGATAGGCGGCCTTGCGAGCGGCTTCTCCGCCGGCCTCCGCCTCGGCCAAAGCGATCCGAGCATGATCCAGAAACGCACGGCCGGCCGCGGTCAATTCGATTCCGTGCTTGCTTCGTGTCAGCAATTGAACGCCGACTTCGGCCTCAAGCTCACGGATCTGCCGGCTGAGCGAGGGCTGCGCCGTATTCAACCTCTGCGTCGCCGCAGTAGTGAAGCTACCTGACTCGGCGATGGCGACAAAGTATCGAAGATGCCGAAGCTCCATGTAATCACCCAATCTAATCCATGACGTACCGCCATCGATGCATTACGATACCGGCGCCTCACGTCACGAGCGGAAATCTTGCTCAGGGCCCAAGCCCGCTGGTTCGCGCCGTTCAATGGCGCGCGGCGTAAAGAAGCCTGGCGGAGAAATCCACCATGCTTGCCAGCTGCCGGTCCGGGAAAGCGGCTCTTAGGCTCTCGCTGTAGGTTTTCGCGTCGGCCGAGACCGCATGGATCTCCTTGGCGCGCTTGATGTAGGCAATCGTGCTGTCGATCGCGGAACGGTGGACGGGTATGTCATGCCCTATGGTGATCGTGTCGTAGCCCTGAAGCACATCAAGCTGGTTGAGAACGATCAACCAATGATCGAAATGATCTACAACAGTGAAGGCGTGTTCGTTCGGTGAAAACACCAGGTCGAACGCCATCAACACCTTTTGCTCCGGCAGCAGGGCGGCGAGCTGCAAATCCGATTCAGCGTCGACGAACCGCTTGAAGTCATAGGTGACGCCGTCGATCCGTTGTACGCCTTCGGTGATTGTTTCAGTCGGGACAGTGACCTTGGTCGCAATCCTGTCACCGTAAATCGGGCGGAAGCTATCGAGTCTGGCTTGGCCCCTCGCGCGGAGCTGGTCGGCGACGCCGTCCAGCGCGAACACACCGGCGTCGGGGAAACGCTCGGTCAGAACTTGAAGACCAGACCAGTGATCCGTGTGCGCATGCGAGAGAATGATACGATCGACGGGCTTGCCCAGCGTCTGCACGTATGACGCAACTTCGTCAGCATATGGCAGCAGGAGCTGACCATCGAAGATGACAATTGCGGTTGGCCCCTCGACCACCTGAGTATTGACGTTAAAGCCGTCAAGAGGGCTGAGGTAGGAATGGATTTTAACGGAGCCAAACTGGCTTATGAGGATAGCCCCCATGCGGCCTGAAGCCGCGGCATCCCTGGTCTCGCGCGCGCCACCGTTCTGCGCCACCTCAGTGTTTTTGGCGGCGGCAGCGGGCTGAGGCAAGCCGACGAATGGGAGCAGCGCGCCCATCGTGAACTGGAGAAACTGAGAACGGGACATATCGGTTTGCGACAAGCGTTGAAAACGAGAGTTACCTGGCGACATTTCTCTTTTCCTTGTCTACATTTCTCGAAGTGACTGGTGAGCGTTACGTCGGCATTGGACTCCGCGAGGTGATCATCAATATGGTGACGGTCGTCCGCGTATCCGGCAGATCAGTCCGCGAACGAAGGGGCGACGCGCTGCCCGTCGATCCCAACGGCGATTCTCTGACCCTCCTGCCTGGAAGCCGGCGCGACACCGGTGAGATGTCAGCCGCTCGCTACCAGATCCACGGAGCAGCTTCCCAATGGTATGCCGCGTCGCGTCGGACGACATGTCCAATAGCCGGGAACGGAAAATGATAGCCCATCACCATGATCCGATCGGTCGCGACGCGGTCCAGAATAGCCTTGCGCGATTTGATCGCTTGCGCGGGGTCGTAGTCGAAGACAGGCGTCCAGTTGGGGTGCTGCAAACTCGTCACCGGGTTATGTGCAATGTCACCCATATGCATCAACTGCTCCTTGCCCGAGGCGAATAAGATTGCAGCATGGGACGGCGAATGTCCCGGCGCCGCAACATAGTGCACGCCGTTTGTAATTTCGCCGCCCTGCTTCACGAACCGGGATCGGTTGGCGACCAGTGGCAAGTTATCTCGAGCTGCCTCAATCGTGCTCTTCTTGAACGGGTCCGGCATCGGCGAGCCGTTGACCTCACTTTCGTAACGGCTGCCGGTCCAGTAATTCCATTCCGCGTCGACAAAGACGAACTGAGCCTTCGGAAACGTCAGCGCGCCCGATTTTGTCACCAAGCCGCCGATATGGTCGAGATGACCATGCGACGTCACGACCAGATCTATACTATCGAGCGCGATTTCGGCCCGGCGCAGATTCGCCTCGAGCCCTGGAAAGCTGCCGAAGGATGGGCCGAGTTTCTCACCAAAGCCGGAATCGACAAGGATACGCTCGCGTCCCGTGTCGACCACCAAGATGTTGTTGGTGATTTGGATCACCGGCTGCATGAAGTTTGCCTTCAACACCGGAGCAAGTTCAGCTTCGGAGACGTTCATGGCGAGGATCGGCCGAATTGGTATCTGCCCAGACCCATCCGAAATCACGGTCGCTTGGAAGTCCCCGATCTTGAAGCGATAGAAGCCATCGCCGTTTAGCGGCTCGGCGCCGGCTTGACGGACGCCTACCGCCCGCGCTGAGGCGGTGTTGAGCAACGGCGTTCCCATTGCAGCAACAGCCAGCCCGGTGCCGGCACGGAATACACTGCGACGGGTCAGGATCGTCGGGGGCTTAATCATGTCCATCCTCCAGGTTGAGGGCGCTGAGTGCCAGCGCGGAAGTGGCAGTGTTGGCAAAGGGCGTAAAACACAATGTCGATCACAATTGTCTTTGTCAATTTAATTTGGCTATTCTGGCAAAAGGCCAAGCCTCTGGCATTCTGAGCTACCAGCAATGGCGCCTCGTATTGAGCTAATTCATTGAATTTGCGTCCTGATACCGAGCCTTCGTGGCGCGACGCACCCCAGCCTAGAGCCGGAATTCTGACCGTGATTGTCAATTGTAAACGGAATTGTGATATATTAGGTCAGTAGCGATGGCCGGAAACGAGTGGAGGAGCAAAATTTGGGAGTGTCGAGAGAACAGGCTGCGGAAAACCGCCGCGCGATCGTCGCCGCGGCGACGCGGCTATTCAGAGAACGGGGAGTTGAGGCCGTTGGGCTGAGCGAACTGATGAAGCATGCCGGCTTTACGCAAGGTGGATTTTATAACCACTTTGAATCGAAGGCCGACCTGGTGGCCGAGGTACTTGCTTCGGCAATCGCCGAGGGGACCGCCAATTTCAGCAAACTAGCAAGGGCCCCCGTCGACGAGTCCACCACTGCCTTTCGGCGCTACATAAACTGGTATCTGTCGAAAGCCCACCGCGACAACAT
>Ga0210394_10001029_pt1 | contig 48179 bp, 42 predicted proteins | sample IncBWC12MmetaG_FD_160121 | JGI IMG/M metagenome (GOLD analysis project Ga0210394, IMG submission 160121) | Forest soil microbial communities from Barre Woods Harvard Forest LTER site, Petersham, Massachusetts, United States - Inc-BW-C-12-M | ecosystem: Environmental > Terrestrial > Soil >...
CCTGCAGCGCCAGCTCGTCGAGCCGGCCGCCGGCGAGCTGGCCCAATCGCTCAAAGTGCGGCGTGAAATGGCGCAGCGCTTGTGCGTCGAGATAGAGCGCCAGCAGGTCGCGCATCGACCGGTCGACGGTCCAGAAATTGAGCCCACGGCAATCGGGCGCGATCAGGTCGGAGCCGGCCGGAGCGACCGCCGGAGCAGCGGTAGTGGCGAAGTCCCGTAGAGCGCTCATGGCGCAGTTTCCTTCGGTCGCCCCCGATGCAACGATCACTCACCCTGCCGGGCAGTCTCCTCATCGCGCGGGTGCAGCCAATTGTCCAGGATGATCGCCGCGAGCAGCACGACCCCGCGGATGATGTTCTGCACTTCGCTGTTCACGTCCATGATGGTGAAGGCGTTGAGCAGCGTGCCAATCAGCGCGCAGCCGACCACCACGCTGAACACTCCGCCGCGCCCGCCGATCAGGCTGATGCCGCCGAGCACGACCACGAGGATCACGTCGAAAATCTGCGTGCCGACGATCACGATGTTGGTCTGCATGCTGCCGGTCTGGCCGATCCACACGAGCCCGGCCAGCCAGGCAAGGACCGCGACCAGCACATGCTCAAGCACGGTCAGCGGCCGCAAGGCAATGCCGGAGAGCCGCGCCGCCTCGGGGTTGTCGCCCTGCGCATAGATGAAGCGGCCGATCGAGGTGCGCGAGAGGAAGGCGTGCATCACCAGCGCCGCAGCGGCGAAGACGAAGATCGGCATCGGTATGCCGAACACCGTGGCGCGCCCGGCGAACAGAAGCCCAGCCGACTCTTGCGGGACGTAGACCACATAGACCGGCGCGACCCAATAAGCCGCGCCGTAAACCACGAAGGTGGTGGCCAGCGTGACGAACAAGGCCGGCGCCTCGACGAAGGCGACCATCAGTCCGTTGGCGAGACCAATCGTGACGGCAAGTACGAGGGCCAGAACGGCGGTCCAGAACCCGGGAAGCCCGTGCTGATTGGCGATGATGGCCACCGCCCAAGGACAGGCCATGAGCGCGATCTCGCTCAAATCGATGCTGCGGCTGATGACGATCAGCCCCATGCCGAGGCCGAGAATGCCGAGGATCGAAATGCTGCGGATCAGTCCGAGAATGTTGGCGGTTGTCGCAAAACCGGGAAGACCCAACGCAAAGACGATCAGGAGAAAGACGGTGACGGCCGCGACCACCTGCTCCTGGCTGAGCCGGCTGAGGTTTCGCCACCAAGGCGCCGTTTTGCCCGGCGCGGCGGTTGTCACGGTTGCCATGTCGCTATCCTCCCTGGGCCGAGCCGGCGCGCATCAATGGATCGCGGCGTACAGGATCTTGTCTTCGGTCGCCGTCGCGGCGTCGAACTCGGCGACGATGCGGCCGAGGCGCGCCACAAGGATGCGATCGGAAACTGCGAGAATCTCCGGCAAATAGGAGGAGATCACCACCACCGCCTTGCCTTCCTCGGCGAGGCGGCGGATTTGCGCGTGGATTTCGGGGATGGTGCCGACGTCGACGCCGCGGGTCGGCTCGTCAAAGATGATGATCGAGGGGTCCTGCGCCAGCGATTTGGCGATCACCACCTTCTGCTGATTGCCGCCGGAGAGCTCGACGATACGCGCCTTGCGCTGTAGCGCGGCAATCTTCAGCCGTTCGACCCAGTAGTTCGCGAGCTTGCTGCGCTTGAGCCGCGACACCAGGAAGCTCCAGCCCAGCCGGGTGGCGAGCTTGCTCACATAGACGTTGTCGTCGATCCGCATCGTCTCGAAATAGCCGTTGAGCTTGCGGTCCTCGGTGATGTAGCAGATGCCGTCATTGATCGCCTGCTTCGGCACGCGATAGCGGATCGGCTTGCCGCGCAGATAGATCATGCCGCCATTGATGAGATTGCGCTTGAACGCGCCGTAGATGATCTTGGCGATCTCGGTGCGCCCCGAACCGATGAGGCCGGCAATGCCAACGACCTCGCCGGCATAGACCGAGAACGACATGTTCTTGACCGCCAGGCCCATGGTCACGTTCTCGACCGCCAGCACCTTCTCGGTCCCGTGATGCCGCCTGTTGCCGTCGCGAGCCTTGGCATAGTGGGTCTGCGCAATGTCGCGGCCGACCATGTGGCGCACGAGCTTCTCACGCGTCATCTCCGAGGTCTTGGCAGTGATGACCAGCTTGCCGTCGCGCAGCACCGTGATCCGGTCGGAGATCTGCAGCGACTCCTCGAGCGCGTGCGAGATGTAGATGATGGCGACGCCGCGGGCGCGCAGGTCGCGCACCAGATTGAAGAAGTGCACGATTTCCTCGGGCGTGAGGCTCGCGGTCGGCTCGTCGAAAATGATGATGCGCGCCTTATTGTAGATGGCGCGGGCGATCTCCACCATCTGCCGCTTGGCGGTGCCGAGGATGGCGACCGGCGTCGTCGGGTCGATGTGGAAGTTGAGCGACTGCAGGAGCTGCTGCGCCTGGATGTTGAGAGTGCGGAAGCGAGTGAGCAGCTTTTCGTTGCCGAGCTCGATGTTCTGCGCCGCCGTCATGTTCGGTACCAGGCTGGTTTCCTGGTAGACCATGCAGATGCCGGCGGCGAGCGCGTCGCGCGGCGACTGGAAATCGACCGGCTTGCCGTCGACGCAGTAGGTGCCGGAGGTGAGCCGGATCGCGCCGGCGATCGCCTTGCAGAGCGTCGACTTGCCGGCGCCGTTCTCCCCGACCAGCGCGTGCACCTCGCCGGCGTAGAGGTCGAAATCGACCCCCTCGATAGCATGCACGCCGCCATAGATCTTGCTGCCGTTGGTGACGCTGAGCACCGGCTGGCGCGACGTCTCCGCCTGCGGGACCTCGGTCGGCTGATTGAGAACAGCGATCTTGTTCATGTGTGCGCTTCCGTTTGCTGCAGCAGCACGCGGCCGCTGCCTTTCGACACGATGACCAGGCCCTGCGCCGTTTCAATTGCCGCAGTGATGCCGTGATGGCGGCCGCCGACCCGACTGTGCAGAGTCTCGACCACTTCGCCGTCGGCGTCGAGCCGGGCGAGAAGCCCGTAGGAGCGTGGCGGCGCCCAAGGCTTCTGGATGCCGAGCGCCTTGATGCCGCCGGTCTGCATCGGCTCCAGGCAATCGCCGGTGGTAGCCAGAGCGGGCGCGATCCAGAACTCGGGCGGGATGGTCCGCATCATCTCGTCGCGAAAATCGTCCTCGCGCAGCACGAACTCGACCAGATGCGTGCGCACGGCGAAGAGACTGAGCCAGAAACCGCCGTCGCGGCTCAAGCCGAGACGCGACGGGTAGCCGGGCATATTGCGGATCACGATCTGCGGCTCGGCGACTGTACCAGGGCCGGAAACAGCCGCGCGGCTGACGCGATGGGCGAAGCTTTCGGTAAACCACAGATCGCCATTGCCGGCGATCGCGACGCCGCCCGGATAGTTGAGACCGCGCCACAGGACGCGGGCGCTCTGCAGCGCCGGCCCGCACGTGACAATGCGACCGAGGCTGTTGCGCTCCATCAGATCGACGCACCATGCGTCCACGCCGTGGCGGGAACTGCCGTCGCTGGCGAAGATGGTGCCGTCGGGCGCCGCGGCAACGGCGGTCAGGCAGCGCAACGGCTCGCCTTCCGCCTCGCCGAGATAGCTGGTGCGGCCCCCGGGCTCGACGGCGGCGAGGCCGCGCGCGGTGCAGGCAAGCAGGCGCCCATCGGGATGAAAGGCGAGGCCGCCGACATCGCTGTCGAATTCAGCGAACACGGCGCGGTTCTCATACCGGGGACCGCTCAGCCGCCACACCTTGCGGCCGGCGGAGACGCAAATGGCGCCGTCGGCCGCCTCGGCCACGGCGTCGGCGCCGGGGAGGGGATCGCCAATCGGGGTCGCCTTGTCGAGACGCTCGTTCGGGCTGAACGCGCCGTCCATAGACGGAATGGCGTGCGGGTCGCGATTAGCGAACAGGATCTGCTCGAAGTCACGCCGCAGAAATGTGAGAAAGCCCATCGATCACGCCCGCCGCTTGTCACCCCAATACGCCGCAAAGCCAGTCCAGGTCGGATCGGCGTTTTGGAGCTTGATGCGTCCGATCCGGTTATTCTCGAGCCCGCCCAAATAGAGATAGCCCTTGTGCTCGCGCATCGACGTGACGGTCGAATGCGCGACGCCGGTCGGATCCCAGTACGATTCCAGCACATTGCCGGCTTCGTCGAACTTCAGCACGCAGCCATGGTTGAGGCCGGGCGCCAGCCATTCGTCGGCCGGCACCTGCTTGACCATGCGCCGCCGGAAGGCAGGCTTGCGGCAGGCGAGATCGTAGGCCGGCGAGCGGATGCCGACCAGCGCCAGCCAGTAATTGCCGTCGGAAGCGCGATTGATGTTGTCGGGGTTGCCGGGCAACTCGTCGATCATGATCTCGGTCGTTCCGGCCTTCGGACCGGCGAGCCAGTGGCGGAAGATACGGCAAGCCGACGTCGAGGCGATCAGCACCGAGCGGCCGTCGTGGGAAACGCAGATGCCGTTCGGAAAGTAGAAGTGATTGATGACCGTATGCGTCTTCTTGGTGGCCGGATCATAGACGACCACGCGTCCGTTCGGCCGGCCCTCGAGGATGTCGAGCGTGTTGGTGGTCATCTCGTAGCGGGTGGTGCAATCGCTGAAAAAGATCTTGCCGTCCGGCGCGATGTCGAGGTCGTCGGCCATGCGCAGCCGGGAATCGTCGTTGAGCTTGCTCCAGGTGCGATTGGTCTCGTCGGTGACCTTGAACACTTCGCCGCTGGGCTTGACGCCATAGACGCCCATGCCGGCGACGCAGACGATCAAATTCTCGTCCTTGTCGAACTGCATGCCGAGCGGCCGCCCGCCGATATGGGCAAATACTTCGCGATGCTGCAGCCGATCGCCGGAAAAGCGGATGATGTTGCCGTCACGGGTGCTGCCATAGAGCCGGTCCTGGCAATCGAGGATCACGTCTTCCGGACCTTCGACCTGATTGACCCCGATCGCTTCCGCGCCGATCAGCCGGTCGTTACGGGCGAAAGGCGAGCCGCTGCCGGGCTGCAGCGAGGGCGAAGCCGCAAGCGGGACGCGCGCCGGGTTGACGTAGATCTTCTGGATCACCTTGCCGCGGTTCTTCGCCCATTTCACGTCGATGCCGATGGCGACAAGCAGGATGATGCCGATGACCGACGAGGTGATGTAACCGGCGATGCCGATGCGCACGAGCCCATTGGTCATCATGAAGATGATGATGGCGCCGAGCATCGCCCGCCACACCGTGCCACGGCCGCCGGCGACTGAAGCGCCGCCGATGATGACTGCGGTCAGCGCCTGGAATTCCCAGCCGACGCCGGTGGTCGAATCCGTGCTGCCCTGCCGTGCCGCGTAGAAGACGCCGCCGGCGGCGCAGAGCGCGCCGGAGAGCATGTAGGTCACCAGCAGCATGCGCTGGACGCGGATGCCGGCATGGCGCGCCGCTTTGCGGCTGGCCCCGATCGCGGTGAGATGCCAGCCATAGCGGGAGCGGCTCAGCAGGACGTGGCCGATGAGCAGCACGACGATCAGCGTCGCCGCGTTGACCGGCACGCCTAGGATGCTGCCTTCGCCGAGAAAATCCCAGGCGTCGCTGTCGACCGAATTGGTTGCGAACACCGTGGCATAGCGCTCATCGAGGAGATTGACGCTGGCGCGCAGGATGATCAGCGTCACCAACGTGGTGAGGAACGGCCGGGTCTTGAGGTAGCCGATGAGAAAGCCGTTGCCGGCGCCGATGACGGCGCCCGTGACCAGCGTGGCGAGAAACACCAGCCAGGCCGGGAAACCGAGCACGAACAGACAGAACAGCGCGGTGAAATTACAGACGGCGAAGATCGCGCCGACGCTAAGATCGATGCCGCCGGAGATCAGGCTCAACATCATGCCGAGCGCAACGAAACCGAATTCGGCGAACAGCCGCGCCAGCGAGAGCGCGTTGGCAAGGCTGCCGTAATCCTTGATCGTCAGCGAAAAATAGGCCGCGAGCAAAATCATCACCGTGAACGGTATGACCGGCTCGAACCATTGCTTCAGCAGCAGTTCGGACAAGAACAGCCGCGGCGACCAGGTGTAAGGAAGGTTTTGAGGCCGACTGCGGGGCCCCTCCAAAGCGGTTGTCGACATGAGCCTACTCCGCGCCGCAAATCCGCTCCCGCCGCGACGGCGGGAGCGGTAGCTTCATTCGGCGATGAACCTACGTCGTTGCCTAGTTCGCGGCCGTTGACGTCGGCGGCTTGGGCACCGCGTAACAGTTCGCGCCGGAGGCGTTGCTCTTATCGAGCCACACCGGCCGCGTGTAGTATTCTTGATGCTTGGAGCCGGGCTTGTTGCCGCCTTCAAGCAACGTCTCGGCTGCGACGAACGCATCGTGACCCTGCTCGGTCGCGGTGTAGCTCAGGAATTTGTAGAAATTCCCTTGCGACACCTGGTCGCAATCGAGCTGCGAGCCTTCGCCCGAAGCGTAGACCTTCACCTTGTCGATCTTGCCCGCGTTGCGGATGGCCTGGGCGGCGCCCGATTCCATGATGCCCCAGAAACCGATGCTGGCGCACAGGTTGGGGTGCTGCTGGATGACGGTGGCGGTGATGTTGAGCGCGTTATTGGCGTCCCACAGCGCCGCCTGGTTGGAAACGACCTTGATCGCCTTGTCCTTGTTGAGGACATCCATGATGCCGCCGATCTGATCGACGCTGGCGGCGGCGGTGAGTTCGCCCTGGACGATCTGCACTTCGCCCGAGGTTCCGCTGCCCGTGCCGCAGACCTTCACCACGTCCTCGGCGAGCATCTTGCCGACCTCGTACCAGTCGGCGCCGACAAAGGCGTCCGACTTGTAGTTGGACGACATGTTCATCTGCACGACATGGATGCCCTGCGCCTCGGCGCGTTTGAGCTCCTTCATCAGGAGCGTGACGCTCGGGTTCTGCACGACGATCACGTCCGGCTTCTCATCGACGAGCGCGGTCAGCGCCTGCTGCATCGCGGCCGGGTTGGCGGCCGGATCGCGCACGATGAACTTCATGCCGCGCCATTCCGCCTCGGTCTTGATCACGCGGCCCCACTCATCCATGAGCGGCACGCCGGTCGCGATCGGCAGGAAGGCGATGGTCTTGCCCTTGAGGTCCTTGTCATAGTCGGCGCGCAGTTCATGCGCCGTCTTGGTGCCGGTCTCTTCCTGCGCGACCACCTGGGCCGGCAGGCCAAAGATTCCGAGCGCAGTCAGCGAGACCGCGATTCCTGCCCACGAATAACGCTTGCTCATTTCTTCATTCCTCCCTCTGTGCTTTGAGATTTCCCGGCTTCGCCGTGGTTTATGCGACTAGAGACGTTTATGCGACTAAAGACTTGGTAGCCCTCTGAGTAACCCGCTGAATGGGCAAAGTCGAGCGATGATCACAACTAGGAGCATCCTCCTGAGGACTCCGCGTCGGCGCATCCGTCTGACATGGAGTATTTTCATGTTGAATATCGAGTATCGCTGTGTCAAGGCCTTTGCGTGAGTTCGAAACCCCTAGCAGCCAGAAGATACCGTGGATCCAGCGGTGAGGATCGACGGTTGCAGCGGCGCGAACGCCTGTTGGACGCCGCTTTGCGGGTCTACGGAACGCGCGGCTATCACAGCACGACGGTGAAGGCGGTTTGCGACGCGGCCGGGCTTACCGAACGCTACTTCTACGAGAGCTTCCCGAACGGCGAAGCGTTGTTCCTCGCGCTCTACCGGGACGTCAGCGTCAAGGCGCTCGAACGCATCCGGATCGCCGGCGAATCCGCCGGGAAAGATCCAGCCGCGCAAGCTCGAGCCATGCTCGCTGCCTACTACACCAACTTGCCCGATAGCCCCGGCTGTTCTCGGGTTTATGTCGTTGAAGCTTTCACCGTGAGCCCTGCCGCGCGAGAAATCTGGAAATTCTGGCGAGCTTCGCTTGGCGATCTGTTTGCGCGGGCGTGGGGTCGCGGCGGCACGCAGGCCTCTCCCGAGCTTCGAACGGCGGTCGCCGGTGCGATCACCCAGATCGCCATCGATTGGATCGAGGACGGCTTCTCCCGGCCGGTTCAGTCGGTCATTGATACGGCAATGCAGATTGCCTCCGTCCTCCAGACCGCAAAGCCGGCGCTTGTTGAGTTCTCCCGCCGGCCGAAGACCGCCTAGCGGCATCTTCGGCCAAACACGCGTCTGAGGTGCGGCGCGGAAAAACTCGCGCCGGAGCCGGTTTCGCGGTGAATATGACATGGTATGTTGTCAGATCGACGCCCGCGGCCGGAGCAGTATTTCCAAAACATCCCACGCACTATAGAGGCCACGTCCGCCCCGGCCCATCAAAGAGCTTTCCGATCATCCCTTTTCGGCAAAGGGCGGCGGAATCTAATCAAAAGCTAGGCCTGCAACGGAGATGCGGCATGTCGGTCGCGAGACTTTTCGAACCACTCTCACTCGCCCGCGGCCAGGCTATGAAGAACCGCTTCATGCTGGCGCCGCTGACGAACGAGCAGAGCCATCCCGACGGTCGCTTGTCCGAGGACGAGTTTCGTTGGCTCACGATGCGCGCGGAGGGCGGCTTTGCGCTCACTATGACCTGCGCCATGCATGTTCAGGCGGTGGGGCAAGGCTTCGGCGGGCAGCTCGGCATCTTCGGCGACCAGCACCTGGAAGGGCTCACCCGTTTGGCGAGCGCCATCAAGGCGCGTGGCTCGATCGCGGCGGCGCAGCTCTATCATGCCGGCAAACGCGCGCCCAAGCATCTGGTCGGCACTTCGGTGTGCCCGTCCGACGACGAGAAGACCGGTGCCCGCGCCTTGAGCCTGGCCGAGGTGGAAAAGCTGCGCGACGACTTCGTCGCCGCTGCCAAGCGGGCCGAGCGGGCGGGCTTCGACGGCGTCGAACTGCACGGCGCGCACGGCTATATCCTCGCCCAGTTTCTCTCTCCGGCAACCAACCGGCGCGAGGACCGCTATGGCGGCAGCCTTGAGAACAGGGCACGGATCATATTCGAGATCATCGACGGCATCCGGGCGCGATGCCGAGCGGATTTCCAGGTCGGCCTGCGGCTGTCGCCGGAGCGCTTCGGCCTAAAGCTCGCGGAGATCCGCGACGTGGCGGCTGAGATTCTGCGCCAAGCGAAGATCGACTATCTGGACATGTCGCTTTGGGAGGTGACCAAGGAGCCCGAAGACCGGGCCTTCGCGGGGCGCTCGCTGATGAGCTGCTTCACCGAATTGCCGCGTGGCGCCGTTCGCCTCGGCGCCGCCGGCAAGGTGACGAGCGCCGAGACGGCGGCGTGGGCGCTCGAAGCCGGCTGCGATTTCGTCCTGGTCGGCCGCGCAGCGATCCTGCGCCACGACTTTCCCGAGCGGGTGCTTCGCGACCCGGCCTACCAATCGCCGGCGCTGCCGGTGACGGCGCAGCATCTGCGCGAAGAAGGCGTCAGTGCGCGATTTATCAACTACATCGCCACGTTGTGGCCCGACTTTGTCGCGACGGAGGAGACAGCCGCGTAGTCAGAAGCAATCCGAATAGGCCGCGCTGGACATCTGCGTGTTACAGTGACCGCAAGAGGAGGGCGGGCGATGTTCAAGGACGGGCTGTTTCGCGGCAAACGCATCCTGGTGACCGGCGGCGGCACCGGCCTCGGCAAAGGCATGGCCGAGAAGTTTCTGGCGCTCGGCGCCGACATTTTCATCTGCGGCCGCCGCAAATCGGTCTGCGAGGCTACCGCCGCCGAGCTCACCGCCAAACACGGCGGCAACGTCAAGGCCTATGGCGTCGACATCCGCGATGCGGCGGCCGTCGACGCCATGGTGGAAGACATCTTCCGCTCCGGCCCGCTCACGGACCTCGTCAACAATGCCGCCGGGAACTTCATTTCGCGCACCGAAGATTTGAGCTCGCGTGGATTCGACGCTGTCGCCAATATCGTGTTCCACGGCACCTTCTATGTCACGCACGCGGTCGGCCGCCGGTGGATCGCCGGCAAGCACCGCGGCAGTGTCGTCTCCATCGTGGTCACCTGGATCTACAACGGCAGTCCCTATGTCGTGCCCTCGGTCATGAGCAAAGCCGGCATTCACGCCATGACCACGTCGCTCGCCACCGAATGGGCCGGTTACGGCATCAGGCTCAACGCCATCGCGCCGGGCGTGATCCCGACCGAGGGCGCGAGCAAACGGCTGAGCCCAGGGCAGGGGCCGGCCGAACGCATCGAGCGCACCAATCCGATGGGCCGGGTCGGTCACATGGAGGAGCTGCAAAATCTGGCGACGTTCCTCCTCGCCGACGGCTGCGAGTGGCTGACCGGGCAGACCATCACGCTTGACGGCAGCCAAAGCCATGCCACTGGCTCGAATTTTTACGAGCTGCGCCACTGGACCGACGCGCAATGGCTGGCCGCCCGCGAGGCGATCAAGGCGCAGAACGAAAAGGACCGCGCGCAGCGCGCAGTATGAAGCGGCCGACCATCACATGATCGAGTTCTTTTTCGACTGCTCGAGCCCGTGGACCTATCTCGCGTTCCACAACATCCAGCCGATGGCGGCGCAGCTCGGCTTTACGATCGCCTGGCGGCCGATCCTGGTCGGCGGCGTCTTCAATACCGTCAATCCGAGTGTCTACGCCTCCCGCGACAATCCGGTGCCCGCCAAAGCCGCTTACATGCGCAAGGACCTCGACGATTGGGCTCGCGCCGCCGGGCTGAAAATCGTGTTTCCGCCACGGGTGTTTCCGGTCAACAGCGTCAAGGCGATGCGCGGCTGCATTCTCCTTGAAGCCGAGCACAAGCTCGTGCCTTTCGCCCGTGCAGCGTTCGAAACCTATTGGGGCGATGACCAGGACATCTCGCAGGACGACGTGCTGGCGCGCATATGCACACGCGCTGGCGTCGATCCGGCATACTTTTTCGCCGGTATCGGCGCGCCGGCGATCAAGGACCGGCTACGCGCCAACACCGAGGAGCTGATCCGTCGCGGCGGCTTTGGCTCGCCGACAATGTTCATCGACGGCACCGACATGTATTTCGGCAATGACCGCTTGAGCCTCGTTCGCGCCGCCCTGGAGCGGGCGCGTGCGAAACCGGCGGCGGAGTAGCGGTAGCGCGGAGGCGTTGATGACCGAGATTATTCTCCACCAATACGACCGCTCGCCCTTTTCCGAGAAGGTGCGCCTGGTCTTCGGATTAAAAGGCGTCAGCTGGCGGGCAGTCGACATTCCGGCCTGGGCGCCCAAACCGGATCTCACGCCACTCACCGGCGGTTACCGCAAAACGCCGGTGATGCAGATCGGCGCCGATATCTACTGCGACACCAGGATCATCCTGCGCGAGATCGATTGCCGTTTCCCGCAGCCGGGCCTTTACGGAGCAGGCGGCGGCGAGCTCATCGCCGCCTGGGCGGACAGCGCGCTCTTCATCAATGCAGTCGCAGTCGCCTTCGGCAGCGTCGCCGACAGCTTCCCGAAGGAGCTGAGGGAGGATCGGGAAAAATTCACCGGCGGCCGTTTCAGCGCCGATCGTTTCAAGGCCGCGCAGCCTACGCTTCGCGCGCAATATCGCGCGCAATTGAGCTCGCTCGAAGAGGCGTTCGCGGACGGGCGCAGCTATCTCCTGGGTGCATCGCCGTCGATTGCCGATCTTGCGGTCTATCATCCGCTGTGGTTCGTCCGCCGCAACGTGCGCGACCCGGATTTTCTCGCCGATTATCCCGGACTGAAGGCGTGGCGGGAACGCATGGACAAGCTCGGCCAAGGTACGCGCGCGCCGCTCGACGCCAAAGACGCGCTTGCGATCGCCAAGAGTGCGAAGCCGGCAGGCGTCGAGGCAAAGCCATACGACGACCCAAGCGGCTGCCGGATCGGCCAACAGGTGGCCGTCGCCGCCAATGACTACGGCCGCGATGCCGTCGCCGGCGAGCTCTTGGCGATCGATGACAACGAGATCGTCGTCCGCCGCCATGATCCGCTGGCCGGCGACCTCAATGTTCATTTCCCGCGCGTCGGCTTCGACGTTGCCGCGGCGTCGGTGGGTTAGCCGAGGCGTAACGCGATCGTCCAAAGAAACATGACGTTCTGAAACGACGGGTTACGCTCACCGGCCTGCTTGGTTATCGTTTTCCGGTCTTGAGCTCGCGGAACGGCACATCCTTGTCGACGCGAATGTCGCCGGGCATTCCCAAAACCCGCTCGGCGATGATGTTGCGCAGGATCTCATCGCTGCCGCCGGCGATCCGCATTCCCGGCGCGTAGAGGAGCGCCTCCTGGAACCAGGCTTCCATGGGCGCGACCTCGGCATCCATGACGCCGCCGGCCATGCCCATGAGATCGATGCCGTAGGAGGCGATGTCCTGCAGCTTGCTGGCGCTGACGAGCTTGGTGATGGATGCTTCCGGGCCGGGTGTCTGGCCGCGCGATAGCGCCGTCATGGCACGAAACTTTGTGTATTTGAGACCGACGGTCTTCACATACCACTCGGCGAGCTTCTCGCGCACGGCCGGATTACGGATCGCCGGCCCGTCGTCGAGCTCGAGCGTACGCGCCAGCGCGAAGATATCGTCGAAGTCGGGACCGGGCGCATCGCCGACGGCAAGCCGCTCGTTCATCAGCGTGGTCAGCGACACTTTCCAGCCGTCGCCGACCTTGCCCAGCCGCTGATTGTCGGGCACGCGCACATCCGTGAAGAACACCTCGTTGAAGTTCGAGGTGCCGGAAATCTGCTTGATGCGGCGCACCTCGATGCCCGGCGATTTCATATCGAGAAAGAAGAAGGTGAGGCCCTGATGCTTGGGCACATCGGGATCGGTGCGGGTGACGATGATGCCGAAATCGGCGAAATGCGCGCCGGAGGTCCAGATCTTCTGTCCGTTGAGGACCCAGTCATCGCCGTCGCGCACCGCGCGCGTGCGCAGCGCCGCGAGATCGGAGCCGCCTGACGGCTCGGAGAACAACTGGCACCAGATCTCCTCGCCGCGCAGCGCCGGGCGCACGTAACGCTCGAGCTGAGCCGGCGCGCCGTACGTCATCATCGTCGGGATGCACATGCCGAGCCCGATCTCGAACACCCCGCGCGGCACCGCGTAGTTCGCTTCCTCCTGATTGTAGATCACCTGTTCGATCGGCGATCCGCCGCGCCCGCCCCATTGCTTCGGCCAAGTGATGGCCGCGAAACCCGCGTCGGCCTTTTGCGCCTGCCACGCCTTGGCCCGCGCCAGGCTCTCAGCCATGTTAGCGTCGGGGATATAGCGGCCGCGATGCGTGGTCTCGGTCGCGCTCTTGCGCCGGGCATTGGCGTCGAGGAAACGCCTTACTTCGGCGCGGAACGCCGCCTCTTCCGGCGTGTCGTTGAAATCCATGACGTTCCTCCGGACCTGCGCGCTACGGTGCGTTGCGCCGCTCGAGCGCGGCGATCAACCGATCCTTCCAATAAGGCGCGCTGCCGATCGTCGCCGCCAGCAGCTTGGACCTGCGATAATAGAAATGACAATCGGCCTCCCAGGTGAAACCGATGCCGCCATGGGTCTGGATATTCTCTTTTGACGCCAGGTGAAACGCCTCGATCGCCGCGACGCGCGCGGCGGCGCCGGCAACCGGCAGCTCGGCGGCGCCGGTCGCGATCGCCCAGGCGCCGTAATAGGCGTTGGAGCGCGCGAGTTCGACGGCGACGTAGACGTCGGCGAGCTTGTGCTTGATCGCCTGGAAGGAGGCGATCGGCCGCCCGAATGCGTGCCGCTCCATCGCGTAGGCTTTCGCCATGTCGAGGCAGGCCTGCGCGCCGCCGACCTGCTCGAAAGCCATAAGGATCGCGGCGCGATTGATCAGCGCCTCGATCACGGCGTAGCCGCGTGCCTCCTCAAGGCGCACGGCGCGGACATTGTCGAAGACGATCTTCGCCTGATTGCGGGCCGGATCGATACTCTTAAGGCGGGAGCGGCTCACGCCGTCATCGCTAAGCTCGACCACGTAAAGGCCGACTTCGCCGGCTTCGTCCAGGGCCGCGACCACGGCGAGATGCGCGATCTCGCCGTCCGGCACCGGCAGCTTGGTGCCGCTCAGCCTACCGGAGACGACCTTCGCGCTGATGCGAGCAGGGCTCGGATTGCCAAGCCCTTCGGCCAGCGCGAAGGTACCGATGCGGCTGCCGTCGATCATCGGCGGCAGCAATTTCTGTTTCTGTATTTCGCTGCCGGCGATCAGGATCGCTTCGGCGGCGAGATAGATCGAGGAGGAGAAGGGCACCGGCGCCAGCACGTAGCCGAGTTCCTCGGCGAGCACACAGAGGCCGTCATAGCCGACCGCCGCGCCGCCATACTCCTCGGGAACGGCGGTGCCGAGCCAGCCCATGCGGGCGATCTCCGCCCACAGCGCGGCGTCATATCCGGCGCCGCCTTCGAAGACTTTGCGTACCACCTGGCGCGACGAGCGACCGGCGAGGAATTTCCGCGCCTGCTCGCGCAGCATCTTAAGATCGTCGGAGAAGTCAAAGTTCATTTCGGCACCGGCCAGAACTTATAAGCTTCTGGCGATCATCAGCTTCATGATCTCGTTCGTTCCGGCGTAGATACGTAGGACGCGGGCGTCGCGATAAATCCGCGAGATCGGATATTCGTCCATGTAGCCGTAGCCGCCGAACAATTGCAGGCAGCGGTCGGTGATCTTGCCGAGGAGATCGGTGAGCCAGTATTTCGCCATCGAGGCGGTGACGGTATCAAGCTCGCCCTTTACGTGCCGTTCGATGCAATGATCGACGAAGACCTTGGCAATAGTCGCCTCGCTCTTGCATTCGGCCAGCACGAATTGCGTGTTCTGGAATTCGACGATCTTCTTGCCGAATGCCTGGCGCTGCTTGACGTAGTCGATGGTCAGGCGTAGCGCGCGTTCCATCATGGCGACCGCCTGGGTCGAGACGATCAGCCGCTCCTGCGGCAATTCCTTCATTAGCTGATAGAAGCCCTGTCCCTCCTCGATGCCGAGCAGGCTTTCCGCCGGCAGCGCCACGTCCTCGAAAAGCAATTCCGACGTGTCGGCCGAATCCATGCCGAGCTTCTTGAGCTTGCGGCCGCGGCGAAAGCCGGCCGCATCGTCGGTCTCGACCACCATCAGCGAGATGCCCTTGGCGCCTTCCTTGGGGTCGGTCTTGGCGACGACGACGATGAGATTGGAGTGCTGCCCATTGGTGATGAAGGTCTTGGAGCCGTTGAGCACGTAACCATTGCCGGATTTCCGCGCCGTCGTGCGCACGCCCTGCAGGTCGGAGCCGGTGCCGGGCTCGCTCATGGCGATGGCGCCGATCATCTCGCCGGTCGCGAGCTTCGGCAGCCAGCGCCGCTTCTGCTCCTCGGTGCCGTAATTGAGGATGTAGGGCGCGACGATCCCGGAATGCAGCGGCCCACCGAAAGTATCGAAGCCGGCGAGCGACAGCTCGCGGTCGATCACCGCCTCATGCGCGAAAGTCCCGCCGGCGCCGCCGTATTCCTCCGGCATCGACGCGCACAGAAGGCCGGCCGCGCCGGTCTTCGTCCACACTTCGCGCGGATACATGTGCTCCTCGTGCCATTCGTCGAGATGCGGCACGAACTCGGCGGCCATGAAGCGCCGCGCCTGATCTTCGAGGAGGGCGAGATCCTCCGTCATCCAAGCCGGACGCGGCAGATTGAGGACTTCACTCATCGTTCTACCCGGTGCGCGCTGATGCTGACAGTGTTTGGGATAGACTACAGGTCCCGGCGGCCATGTTATCATGGACAACTCGTCCACGCACAAGCGGTCCGATCCGATGCAGGAATTCTACGACGCTCTGGAAACCCGCGCGCCGGAGGTGCGCGAGCGCGAGCAATTCGCCGAGCTGCCGCACCTGGTCGCACATGCCTTGAGTGCGCCGGGCTGGGCGGAGCACCTTGCCGGCGTCGAGCTGCGAACCCTCAACTCGCGCGCGGCGCTGGCCGCACTGCCGGTACTGCGCAAGTCGGACTTGAAAGAGCGACAGCAGGCGCGGCCACCGCTTGGCGGCTACGCACCGACCGCGCCGGGAAAGCTCAAGCGGCTGTTGATGTCGCCCGGCCCGATCTTCGAACCGGAGGGTTACGGCTCCGACTGGTGGCACGCGGCGCGTGCGCTGTTCGCCGCCGGCTTTCGTCCCGGCGACATCGTGCACAACTCCTTTGCCTATCACCTCACGCCCGGCGGCTTCATCCTCGAGTCGGGCGCGCATGCGCTCGGCTGTGCGGTCATTCCCGGCGGCGTCGGCAACACCGAGCAGCAGATCGACGCGATCGCGCATCTCAAGCCGAGCGGCTACACCGGCACGCCGGATTTTCTCAAAATCTTGCTCGATACCGCGGAAAAGACGGGCAAGGACGTGTCCTCGATCAAGCGCGGCCTCGTTTCCGGCGCGGCGCTGCCGGGCTCGCTGCGCGCCGAGCTTGCCGGTCGCGGCGTCGCCGTGATGCAAACCTACGCCACCGCCGAACTCGGCGTCATCGCCTACGAAACGCCGGCGCTGCAAGGGATGGTCGTCAACGAAACGGCGATCGTCGAGATCGTGCGGCCGGGGACGGGCGATCCGGTCGCCGAAGGCGACGTCGGCGAAGTGGTGGTCACCTCGTTCAACCCTGATTATCCGATGATCCGCCTTGCCACCGGCGACCTTTCCGCGATCCTCGCCGGCCGTTCGCCGTGCGGACGCACCAACATGCGGATCAAGGGATGGATGGGACGCGCCGACCAGACGACCAAGGTCAAGGGAATGTTCGTGCATCCGGGTCAGGTGGCCGAAATCGCCAAGCGTCATCCCGAGCTCGGCCGCGTGCGGCTTTCGGTGACGCGCGAAGCCGAGCAGGACGTGATGACGCTCGCCGCCGAATGCGCGGGTGAGGCGAGGGGACTAGCCGACGCCGTGGCGGCAAGCGTGCAGGCCGTGACCAAGCTCAAAGGCCGGGTCAGGCTCGTCGCGCCCGGCAGCCTGCCGAACGACGGTAAGATCATCGCCGATGAACGCAGCGTCGGATGAGCCGCGCGGCACGCGAGAGTGTCGCGACGTAGTGGCCGATTACGGCGAGGCGCAAGGTCGCTTCGGGGTTTCCGAAACCTCGCATCGCCAATGCCGGATTGCGGTCACCGGATGCGCCTTTAGCATTCCAGCATGAATGGATTTCTGCTCATCGCCGGTGCCGGTTTGATCGCCGGCGCGATGAACGCCTTGGCCGGAGGCGGATCGTTCGTCAGCCTCCCGGCATTGATCGCGGCCGGCGTGCCGTCGGTCGCGGCGAACGCGTCGAGCACGGTGGCCTTGTTCCCCGGCGGCGCCGCCAGCGCGTGGGCTTATCGCGACGGGCTCGGACCCGTCGGGGCGGCCTCGCTCAAATCGCTCCTGCTTACGACGCTCGCCGGCGGCGCGATCGGCGCGATGTTACTGCTGCGCACGCCGGTGACCATCTTCGATGTCGTCCTGCCCTGGCTTCTGCTGCTTGCGACCTTGGTGCTCGGCTTGGGACAGACGCTTGGCGAGCGGCTGCGCCGGCGCTGGCACATCAGACCGGCGGCGGTTCTTATCATTCAATTCGCCTTGGCGATCTATGGCGGCTATTTCGGCGGCGCCGTCGGCATCATGATGATGGCGGTGTGGGGGCTGCTCGACAGCCGTGAACTGAAAAGTCTCAATGCCCCGCGAACCCTGTTGGTGAGTGCGGCCAACGCCGTGGCGGTGCTCACCTTCATCCTCGCCCAGGCGGTCCACTGGTACGAGACCATCATCATGCTGGTCGCGGCGACGCTCGGCGGCTATGGCGGCGCGCAACTTGGCCGCCGGGCGCCGGCCAAAGCCGTTCGCGCCGGGACGGTATTGCTGACGAGCCTCATTACGCTCGCGTTCTTTGCCCGCGCCTACCTGAAAATGCCGACATAGGGACAGCCGCGGTGTCGGCGTGCCGTCCCTCAGGACGCCAGCACCGATTGGATGAAGCGGTGCACCTCTGCGACGATGCGGTCCTTGTCGTAGTCGATGGTCGCGACATGGAAAGAATTTTCCAGCCAGACGAGCTCGACGCGGGCCGCGCCGACACCGCCGGCAATCGTCTTGCCATTGCCGGGCGGCACCACGTGGTCGTCACGCGACTGGAGGATCAACGTGGGGCAGGTGATCCGCGGCAGCAATTCGCGGGTCACTGCGATGAGCGCGAACAGCTCCTTGACCGCCGGGACCGGCACCTCGGGATAGGCGAGCTCCTTGACCGCGGGGTCCTTGATGTCGGAGCCGACCCCCGGGATCGCCGGCGGCGCGTTGCGGTCGAAAGCGAGGCCGGCGAGGTCGGGCGAGTCCACGTGCACCACCGCGTTGATCGGGAAGGCGCCGGCGAATACGCCGGCGTGCTTGCCGGCCATGTAGAGCGTCAGCGCGCCGCCCATCGACAGGCCGCCGATGAAGACCCGCTTGCATTGAGGACGCAGTTCGGCAAGCGCATCCTCGAGCGACGCAACCCACTCGCCGGCCGTGCTCTTCGCCATCGCCGCCGGCGATATCCCGTGACCCTTGAGGCGCGGTGCGCTGACGGTATAGCCGAGGCGGTGCAGCGCTTCGCCCAGATAGCGCATGCTCTGCGTCGTGCCGGTGAAGCCGTGCGACAACAATATGCCGGTGTCGCCGCCGCGCAGAAAGAACGGCTCGGCCCCGCTCATGACCGGTCCTTCGCTCATTGCATCCTCCTTCGGGTGATTGTCGGCTGTCGGTTGTCGTGACCCGGACGTTTCGCCGGCGCCGCCGAGGTAAGCGTCGGCCAGCGCAGGGTCCTGCATTAGGTCGGAGGTCGCGCCTGCGGCCTCGATAAGGCCGCGATTGAGCAGATAGCAGCGCTGCGATATCTCGACCGCGAGCGGGACGTTCTGCTCGACCAAGAGGATCGCCATGCCGGCGCCGCGGACTTGCAGGAGGATATCGCGCACCTGGCGGATGGCGATCGGCGACAATCCACTCGACGGCTCGTCCATCAGTAGCAGTTGCGGTTGCGACATCAGTGAGCGGCCGATCGCAATCATTTGCTGTTCGCCGCCGCTGAAGCCGCCGGCGAGATCGCGGCGCCGATCGCGCAGGAACGAGAAGCGCCCATAGATGTCATCGAGCCGCCGCCGCGCCTCGCGGTTGGGAGCGAGATAGGCGCCGAGCAGGAGGTTGTCCTCGACCGACATTGCGGGGAAAAGCTGCCGGCCCTCGGGACAGAGCGCGAGGCCGTGCGCGACCAGCGCATCGGTCGGCGCATGGGTGATATCCTCGCCGTTCCAGAGCACCGTGCCGCCGGTGCGCGGCGCGCGGCCCATCAATGCGCGCAGCAACGTCGATTTGCCGGCGCCATTGGCGCCCAGCACCGAAACCGACTCGCCGCGCTCGACGCGGAGCGACACGCCGCGCAGGGCCTGAAGGCCGCCGAACGACACCGCAAGCTCGGTCACCTCCAGGAGCGGCATGATCAGGCCCCGAGATAGGCGGCAATGACGCCGGGGTCGCGGCGGATCTCGGCGGGCGTGCCTTCGGCCAGCTTGCGCCCGGCATTCATCGCCATGATCCGCTCGGCGAGACCCATCATGAAGTGCATGTTGTGCTCGACGATGATGATGGTGGCGCCGCGCTCGTCGCGGATGCGGCGGATGACGCCGGCGAGCGCGGTCGCTTCGCTCGGCGACATGCCGACGGCCGGCTCGTCGAGCAGCATGAGGTGCGGGCGCGTCGCCAGCGCCACCGCGACCATCGCCAGCCGCTGCTCGGCGTTGGAGAGGGACGAACAGATGGCGCCGCCGCGTCCGGCCAGCCCGACCAGGGCCAAAAGCTCGCCCGGCTCGGCGGTGGGGCCACCCTGCGCAATCGGTCGCGCAGCCGCGGCCGCCGCGAGATTGGCGGCAAGCGGCCAGCGGAACAGGAGCCGCGAAGTCTGGAAGGTGCGCGCGACGCCTTGCTGCACGGTGCGATGGGCGGAGAGGCGGTCAATGCGGCGGCCCTTCAGACGGATGGTACCGCGATCCGGCCGATAGGTACCGCTGAGCAGTCCGAGCAGCGTGGTCTTGCCGGAACCGTTCGGACCGATCACGCCGCAGATCTCGCCCTCGGCCATGGCGAAGTCCATATCCTCGACGGCGTGGATGCCGCCGAAGGCCTTGCTCGCGCTTGCGACCTCGAGAAAAGCGCTCATGACCGCGCCTTCGGTCCGAGCTTGTGCACGAGCGCGTCGATCGCGCTCATGAAGCCGCCGGGGAGCACGATGATCACCACGACGAAGATCAAGCCGGCGAGGAGGAGGCCAATACCCGAGGGGAGATTAAGAAGGTTTGGCACGCCGACGATGAAGGCGCTGCCCAGAAGCGGTCCAAGCACGCGGCCGGCGCCGCCGACGCTCAAGGCGACGAACATCACGAAGCCGACATAATAGTCGAACAGATCGGGCGAGATCGTCCCGTTGTATTGCCCGATGAGAGTGCCCGCCATGGCGCCGATTGCGGCCGACAGCACGAAAGCAGTCAGCTTGGTGCGTGTAGTCGGCACGCCGATATGTTCGGCAAGATCCTCGTCTTCGAGGATGGTCAGGAGCCGCCACCCAAGCCGGCTGCGGCTGACGAAGCGGAACAGCGCGAGCGTCAACGTCGCCGCCGCGGCTATCGCGATGTTCAGTTGGTCGAGGTTGGCGAAGCCGAAATCCACGCTGAGGCCAAGGGCGCCGTGGGTCAACGACCGCCAATTGTTGAGCACGAGCGCCACCACGAGGCCGCTGAACAAGGTGCCGATGGCGAAATACTGGCCGCGGGTGCGCGAAAAGACGAGGCCGATGACGAGCCCGAGAAATCCCGCCGCCACCATGGCCTCGGGGACCGCCGCCCAGAAGGGCTGGCCCCATTGCATCGCGATCGCCGAGCCATAGGCGCCGACGCCGTAGAACGCGCCCTGCACGAGACTCGGATAGCCGCCCAGGCCGGCGATGATGTTGAGACCGCTGGTCGCGATCGTCCAGATCAGGATCCCGGTCAACACGCTCGAATAGAACGCGTTGGTCTCGATCAGCAGGATCCAGAGTCCAGCGCCGAGAAGCGCAATGCCGATATAGTCTCGCGCCGGGGTGAGCCGGCGCAGAAGCCGCCCGGCCGCGGACCCATCAGGCGTCGAGCGAAGGATGGCCGGCCGCTCGGTCATGCAACACGCCGCTCGCCGCTGGAGAACAGGCCGGACGGACGCAGCACGATCATCAGCAGCAGCACCGCAAAGCCGATCAAGGTCTGATAGGCCGCCGACACGTAGACCGCACCGAAGCTCTCAAGAAGACCGAGCAGCAGCCCGGCTGCCGCCGCGCCAACGACATTGCCGAGACCGCCGAGCACGACCACGACGAAGGCGTTGAGCAGAATGGCGTCGGCCATATAGGGAAACACCGCATACACCGGCCCATAGGCAAAAGCTGCCAAGCCGGCAAGAATGCCGGAAATAAAGAACGCGATACCGTATTGGCGCTCAAGCCGGACGCCGAGCATCGCCGCGGCCTCGGCGTTCTGCGACACCGCACGTAGCGCCCGCCCGGTGCGCGTACGCTGAAGAAAGAGATAGAGCCCGAGGAGGGAAACGGCCGCGGTGGCAACCAGCGCGACGCCGACCGCGGGAATGCTGACCGGTCCGAGATGAATCACGTCGCCGGCGTAGGGCGGCGACAAGGACACGTGGTCGCCCCCAAACAGAACGAGCGCGATATTGTCGAGGACGAGCAGCATGCCGAGCGCCACGACCGGCGCCGCCAGTGGCCGGGTGCGCACGAAGCGGTAGGCGACCCGCTCGGTGAGGACCGAGACGACGCCGCCCATGGCCAAGCCGCCGAGCACCGCCAGCCAGAACGACCAGTGGGCCGACTGATTGAGCCACAGCATCGTATAGGCGGCGAGGGTGATGACGCCGGCTTGCGCGAAATTGGGAACCTGCAGCACGCCGTAGGTCAGCGTGAGGCCTGCTCCCAACAACGCGAACAGCGCACCGAGAACCACGCCATTTGCAACCGCCTGGGCAAGCAAGGCTCAGCGACCCTTGCACCCGTTTTCCACGACCTTCTGTTCGGTGAGCTTTAATCCGTCCAGGCGGTAGACGAACACCGGTGCGATGGTTTTTTTGTCTGCGCACCAGCCGACGCCCTCCGACAGCGTCTGCGCATTGCGGTCATGGAAGAGTTTGCCGCCTTCGGCCGGGACCCACTCGCTGATCGTCTTCGGCGGGACCTTCATCTGCAGCATGGCTTGATAGATCTTCTCCCGATCGGAGACGGAGTTCGCCGCCTGCATGGCCCCGACCACGATGAAAGGAGCGTCATACGCCCACATGGTCAGATCGTCCGGGTATTCATGATATTTCGCCAGGAAGTCGTTGAAGAATTTTTTTGTTGCCGGATTGTTGGACAGTTCCGGCAGTGTGCCGGCGAAATCATAGTTGTTGGCCATCACGTCGTTGTAGAGCGGATCGCCGATGATCTGCTTGGCTTGCGTCGGCGTAGCGCCCGAACTATGCGCGATCGGCAGGTTGCGAACACCGCTTTGATAGAGCTGCTTGGCGACTGGGAGGACCTCTTGCGTCACTCCGCCGAGATAGATCGCGTCGGCCTGCGCGTTGGTGGCAGATTGAATGAACGGGGAGAAATCCGTGGCGCCGCCGGGATAGTTCACGTCGGCAACGATTTTCGCCCCGTATTGCTCCGCCGCCTGCTTCACCAGATTTTCGATGCTTGCTGAGTAGGCATCGACGGCCGAGCCGATGAAAGCGATTCGCTCCTTGTGGAGCACGTTCTTGAGATACCAGACTCCACCCGGCACGTAACCGAACACGTCCGTCCGCAGCAAAAAGACGTGCGGATCGACCGTCATCACGCTGGGAGGAGCGATGCTGTCGAGGATGTTGAGCTCGGGAAGAGGCGAACGCTTGAGGAGCGCCTGGTAACTGCGCGTTCCGACCGCATCGATGAGCACGGGAACCTTGTCCACGTCGACCAGTTGGCGGAAACCGGAGACGCCGACGGAGGCGGGATTGGTCTCGTCGTCGAGCACCTTGAGGGCGAGCTTGTAGTGGTGGCCGCCAACTTCAAATCCGCCGGCATTGTTGATTTCCTCGACAGCCATGGTCAACGCGTCGCGTTCGACCGGTCCGAGCGTCGAAGCCAACCCGGTGATCGGAAGTATCGCGCCAATGGTTACAATCTGCGCGTCCTCGGCATTGGCGGAAAGAATCGGCAACGCTGCCCCGATGACGGCCGCTGCTGCCGCGCCGAGGGCTGGAAGCCAAGCGCGGCTTTTCCCGACGGTTGTCTCCGCACGCGTCGGCACACAACGCGATATCACTCGCATAAGCCTTCCTCCCGAAGTTTGTTTGTCGCCGAGCAGGGGACCCGCTCCGCAACGAGGGTGCATTGGGGTTGCGGAGTGTGACGGACGGCTGAAAATGTGTAAAGGCGAAATAGAAAACGACGGCAAAAACCCTCATCGCGTATGGCGTATTTTCCAGATACCGGTCCGTGAACAGGACCGAATGGCGGAAGGGGTGGGATTCGAACCCACGAGGGAGCAGAACCCCCTGCCGGTTTTCAAGACCGGTGCCTTAAACCACTCGGCCACCCTTCCGTCGTCGATAGTGGCAGATACCGGTAAAGCGTTGATTGCGCAGACCTGAATTTGTGACGGATTGGGTGAAAGCGCAATGCCGGACGCCCGATTGTCGGCACGCATTTGATTTTCGCATCGCAGAAAAAAGAAAATGGCGGTCCGCGACGGGGTGGACACCTATTTTCGCGTCACCCGCGGGCGAACATCGAGAGCCACTTTCTCGTTGTATACAATCAAATATATCGATAAAACTTGCGGCGCCGGAGGGATACCGGTTGGGACAAAACTACACGTCAAAAGACACGCTCCATCATCGATAGAGATTGCATCAACAGTGGCTCATTCAAATGAGCCGGGGAGGAAGTAATGAAGGTGCCCGTGATCTGTTGTGCCGCGATGGCCGCGGCACTCGTCGTCGGCGTAAGCCCGCTGGCCTTGGCGCTCGACAAGGCACCGGTGATCTCGCTCGAGGTGGCGAAGAAAATGGCCGCAGGCTGCGAAGCCAAGGCCAAGGAGCAGAGCTGGAAGATGAATATCTCCGTTGTCGACAGCGGCGCCAACGAGATCTTCTTCGAGAAGATGGATGGCGCTTTCCTCGGCAGCCGCGAAATTGCGCTGCATAAGGCGCAAACGTCGGCGCACTTTCCGTTCCCCACTCGCTTCGTGGAGCAATTGGCTTACGGCAAGGATCTCAAGGGCGGCGCGTTGCCCGGAATTGCGGAGGTTTCCGGCGTCATCGCTTTTGCCGGCGGATTGCCGATCATGACCGCGGACAACGTTCATATCGGCGCGATCGGGGTGAGCGGCGGCACCGCCGACCAGGATGAGACCTGCGCCCAGGCTGGTATCGATGGCGCCAAGGATTGGCTCAAATAGCAGCCGACGATCTCCGGTGAAAAGCAAGCCCGCCCCCTTGAGGGGCGGGCGACGTTGGCGGGCCGCCTTCCCGCACAATGGTCCGTTCACTATCGGCGGCGCCTCGCCCATTCCCGCCACAATCTAACCAGGCTAGAATTTGATACGGTATCGTGGGGAATCGGGGATGATGCTCGGGCGGGCACGCGCGGCATTGGGGCGATTTGCGCCGATCGGCGCCTGCGTTGCGCTATGCTTGACGCTCGCCCAGTGTTCCAGCTCGAGCAATGTCGACCAGCGCTACGGCGTCGCCGCAAGCCCGCGTGTCGTCGAGCCCGGCGACGCGGTGCCCAAGGGAGGCGGCGCTTATCGCGTCGGCGCGCCCTATATGGTTGGCGGGCGCATGTATGTCCCGGAAGAGGACCCGCACTATCGGGCCGAGGGGCTCGCCTCCTGGTACGGCGAGGATTTTCACGGCCGCCTGACCGCCAATGGCGAGGTTTTCGACCTCGGCGGCATCTCGGCCGCCCATCCGACGCTGCCGCTGCCGAGCTACGCGCGGGTGACCAACCTTTCCAACGGCCGTTCGCTCACCGTGCGCGTCAACGACCGCGGGCCCTATCACAGCGAGCGCATCATCGACCTCTCCATGCGGGCCTCGCAGCTCTTGGGATTCTACGGGCGCGGCACCGCCTGGGTGCGGGTCGAATATCTCGGCCGCGCCCCAATGCAGGGCTCCGACGACAGCGTCCTCGAGGCGACGTTGCGCCAGGACGAGCCGGCGCCGTATCCGGGCAGCGTGAAAACCGCCGGCCGCGCACATTCTGCGCCGCAGGCGCTGGTATCGGCGCAGCTGCGCAATCCGCGCTTCGCCAGCGCGGCCGCAAGCGATGCCTCGCCCGAGCCGAATGGAGCCCGAGCCATGTCCTATGCCGGCCGGGCAAGCGTGGACGGCACCGTTCAGTTTCTCAACGGACACGGGCTCTATTGATCCGACGGTTCGGCCCGCGTCATTTTTACTCTTGCGCGACGGCGGCCTTGCATGCGCTCCATGATGCGCGAGAAGTCGCAGTGGAGGGCGCCCGTGCACGAGGGGGGTGGCATGCTTGTGTTCGGGAGAACGCTTCACGCGCTCGCCAGCGGCGTACTGGCGACGACAGCCATCGTCGCCGCTGCGCATGCCGCGACCAGCATGGCGACAAAGAAGGACGAGTCCTTCCAGACCAGCGTCCCCAACGCCGTCCTGATGGATCCCGAGAGCGACAGCATCCTGTTCGACAAGAACGGCGAACAACTCGTGGCGCCGGCAAGCCTCGCCAAGCTGATGACGCTGGAATACGCCTTCAACGAGATCAAGCAGGGTCGGCTCAAGCTCGAGGACGAGGTTTTCATCAGCGAGAACGCGTGGCGCAAGGGCGGGGCGCCCTCGCACGGCTCGACCATGTATGCGGCGATCCACAGCCGCGTGAAAGTGGACGACCTGCTGCACGGCATCATCGTCGATTCCGCCAATGACGCCTGTATCGCGCTCGCCGAAAGCATGGCCGGCAACGAGACGACCTTCGCCGCCTTGCTGACCAAGCGCGCGCGGGAGATCGGGCTCGAAAAGTCGACCTTCACCAACGCCACCGGCTACTCGGACCCGAATTTGCGCGTCACGGCGCGCGAACTCGCGCAATTGGCGCGCCACCTCATGCACACCTATCCCGATTTCTATCCTTATTTCGCCGAGCGCGAGTTCACCTGGAACAACATCCATCAGCTCAACCGCAACCCGCTCCTGGCCATGGGCATCGGCGCCGATGGGCTCAAGACCGGCGAAACCGCCGAGGCCGGTTTCAACTTGGTCGGATCGGCGGTGCAGGAGGGTCTGCGGCTGATTATCGTCGTCACCGGGGCGAGGTCGGAAAAAGAACGCGCCGAGGAAGGCCGCAAGATGCTCGACTGGGGCTTCCACGGTTTCGAGTCGCGGCTCTTGTTCGCCGAGGGGCAGACGGTGGGCGAGGCCAAGGTGTTCGGCGGCAACACCAGCTACGTCCCTCTCGTCGGGCCCGGCACCATCCGGGTGATGATGCCGCGAAATGCCAGCGAGCGGCTGATCGCGCGTATCGTCTACACCGGGCCCGTGCCGGCGCCGATCTATCGTGGGCAGCCGATCGGCAAGCTCAAGGTATGGCGCGGCGAGAACCTGGCGCTGGAAGTGCCGCTCCAGGCCGCAGACGATGTCGGCACCGGAACGATGCCGCAGCGGGCGATGGACGCCGCCACCGAGCTGATGATCGGTCTGTTTCGGGCCGGCGTCGATCGGCTATGATGGCCCGTTGCGCGAAACCACGACGGCGCCGGAGTGTGCGCGTACCTATATGGGGTCATTGCTCTTGGTCGCGCCACATTCCTGATTGAGTCCGGGCGCGAGGACAGGGCCGTAAGCATTGGGACAGGCTAGACATTAGGCCCGCTCCGACCGAGACGCTGGGATGCAAGGCAAGTTCATAACCTTCGAAGGCGGCGAGGGCACCGGCAAGTCGACCCATGCAGCGATGCTGGCGCGGCATTTGGAATCCCTTGGCCTCGGCGTATTGCTCACGCGTGAGCCGGGCGGTTCGCCCGGCGCCGAGGTGATCCGCCACGTTCTCCTTTCCGGCGCAGCCAAGCCGTTCGGCCCCGAAGCGGAGGCGATGCTGTTCGCCGCCGCGCGTGACGATCACCTCAACTGCAGCATCCTGCCGGCGCTTTCCGCCGGCAAATGGGTCGTCTGCGACCGCTTCGTGGATTCAACGCGTGTCTATCAGGGGGTCTTGGGAAAGCTCGACCGGCGGCTCATCAAGGCGCTCGAGCGGGTCTCCGTCGGCACGGTCAGCCCCGATCTGACTTTCGTGCTCGATGTGCCGGTCGCGGTGGGGCAGGAGCGGGCGGCAAAGCGACGCGCCGGCGGCAGCCCCGATCGTTTCGAGGCGGAGAAAACCGAGTTCCACGAGACTCTGCGCCAGGCCTATTTGACGCTGGCCGCATCCGAGCCGGAGCGCTGCGTGATCGTGGATGCAACCGCCACAAAGGACGATGTCGCCAAACGCATCTGGGCGACGGTGAATTCGCGTCTCGACCCGGCCATGGCGCCGTTCGTTTTTGAAAACAATCTGGCCTCATGAGCCCGCCCACGAGCGAGACTGCCGAGGCACCGCATCCGCGTATGACCAACGGGCTCGCCGGTCACGCGCTCGCCGAGGCCGCGCTCCTTGCCGCTTATCGCAGCGGACGCGTTCCGCATGCCTTTCTGTTCGTCGGGGCCAAAGGCATCGGCAAGGCGACGCTCGCTTATCGGTTGGCCCGTTTCGTATTGGCGCATCCCGATCCGATGACGGCGGAGGTGCAGGCGGCGACCTCGCTTGCCGTCGATCCCTCGCATCCGGTCGCGCGTCGCATTGCGGCGCAGACGCATGCCGACCTCCTCATTCTCGAGCGCACGCCCAACGACAAGGGCGTCATGCGCCAGCAGATCGCCGTCGAGGACGTCTACCGCACGGTTTCGTTTTTCGGCTCGACCGCCGGGGAGGGGGGGTGGCGGATCGCCATTGTTGACTCGGTGGACGAGCTCAACCGTTTCGGCGCCAACGCGCTGCTCAAGGTACTGGAAGAGCCGCCGCGTCGCGCCCTCTTGCTGCTGATCAGCCACAGCCTGGCGGCGGTGCCGGCGACGCTGCATTCGCGTTGCCGCATCGTCACGCTGCGGCCGCTGGCGCAAGCCGAGGTCGGCGCGGCGCTCGCCGCGGCGATGGAATCGTCGACGGACGATGCGGAAATCGGCGCGGCGGCGGCCGCCGCCGGCGGCAGCGTTGCGCGCGCCCTGGCGTTCCTCGACGAGGATGCGCTGGCGCTGCGCCAGCAGGCGCTCGAGGCGCTCGAGGCGCTGCCCACGCTCGACGCCAACGCGTTGCACGCGCTTGGCGACGCGATTGCCGGCACCGATCCACAGCGGCTCGCCGCCTTCATCGACACCATCAATGCCTGGCTGGCGGAGTGCCTCGATCGCAATGCGAACGAGATCGAGCGGCTGGCGCGCTTGGCCGAGGCGTGGGAGCGCATCAACGCCGCCGCCCGTGACGCCGCCGAGTACAATTTGGAGCGAAAACCTCTGGTTTTCAGCGTGTTCGGCTTGCTTGCCGAGGCGACCCGCGGTTGATACCTACGGTCAATGTCCGCGAAGCCCTATTACATCACCACTGCGATTGCCTATCCGAACGGCGCGCCGCATATCGGCCACGCCTACGAAGCGATTGCCACCGATGCGATCGCCCGCTTCATGCGGCTCGAGGGCCGTGACGTGCTCTTCCTCACCGGCACCGACGAGCATGGCATCAAGATGCTGCAGACGGCGGCGAAGGAAAACATGACACCCCGCCAGCTTGTCGAACGCAACGTGCCGCGCTTCCAAGCGATGGTGAAACGGTTCAATTGCTCGAACGACGACTACATCCGCACCACGGAGGCGCGCCATTATCGCTCCTCGCAGGCGATCTGGGAGCGGATGCAGGCGGCGGGCGACATTTATCTCGGCAAATATTCCGGCTGGTATTCGGTGCGCGACGAAGCTTACTACGACGAGAGCGAGACCCGCCTCGACGACAACGGCCAGCGCCTCGGCCCGCAAGGCACGCCGGTCGAATGGGTCGACGAGGAAAGCTACTTTTTTCGCTTGTCTGCCTACGCCGACAAGCTCCTCGACCTCTACACGCGCGTGCCCGATTTCGTGCTGCCCAAGGAGCGGCTGAACGAAGTCGCAAGCTTCGTGCGCGGCGGCCTGCAGGATCTCTCGATTTCGCGCACGACATTCGACTGGGGCGTCAAGGTGCCCAGCGATCCGCGGCACATCATGTATGTCTGGGTCGACGCGCTGACGAATTACATCACCGCCGTCGGCTATCCGGATACGGACGGCGAGAAATTCCGCCGCTACTGGCCGGCCGACCTGCACGTGATCGGCAAGGACATCGTGCGTTTCCACGCGGTCTATTGGCCAGCCTTTCTGATGTCGGCGGGCATCGAGGTGCCGCGCCGGATCTTCTCGCACGGGTTCCTGTTCAATCGCGGGGAGAAGATGTCGAAGTCGGTCGGCAACGTCATCGATCCGTTCGCGCTCGCCGACACCTATGGCGTCGATCCGCTGCGCTATTTCTTCCTGCGCGAGGTGCCGTTCGGGCAGGACGGCAATTACAGCCACGAAGCGATCGTCAACCGCATCAACGCCGACCTCGCCAACGATCTCGGCAACCTGGCGCAGCGCTCGCTCACCATGGTGGCGCGCAATTTCGGCAGCGTGTTGCCGCAACCGGGAGCGCTCAGCGCGAACGATCAGGCGATCCTCGGCGCTGCCGACGCCATGATCGGCAAGGCGCGCGACGCCATGGCGGGCCAGCACCTGCATCAGGTGCTCAATGCGGTGTGGACCGTGGTCGCCGAGGCCAACCGCTATTTCGCCGGCGAGGCGCCCTGGGCGCTCGCCAAGACCGATCCGCAGCGGCAGGGTACGGTACTCTACGTGACCGCGGAGGTGTTGCGGCAGATCGCCATTCTCGTGCAGCCATTCACGCCGGAGTCGGCGGAAAAATTGCTCGCTCTGCTGGCGGTGCCGGGCGAGGAGCGCGCTTTCTCTTTCGTCGGCGGCAAGCATCGGATCGCCGCGGGCGCGAGCCTGCCCGTCCCTGCGCCAATATTTCCGCGCTATGTCGAACCGGAAGCGCCGCAGGCACAACTCGAAGAGAAGCAATCCGTTGCCAGTAGCACCAAGCCTGACGCAGATGCGGCGGCCGCGCGAACTGGTGCGAAAGCAGACGCGCGTAATCTGGAGATTCTCGTCGCGAAGATCCAAAAACAGTTGGCACCCAAGGCAGAGGTACTCCACAACGTACGCCTTGATGGGCGCCAAAGCCAAACTAAGCGGCAAATCGATGTGCTTGTAAAAGAGAAAATCGGCCAGTACGACATCAAAATAATCATCGACTGTAAGGACTATAAAATCCCCGTGGATGTAAAGGGCGTCGAGGAGTTCGATGGCCTCTTGCGTGATGTTGGCGCTCAGAAGGGCGTTCTAGTGTGCCCCAAAGGATTCACCGACACTGCAAAGAGGCGAGCCGAAGGATTGCAGATTGATCTTTACAGCCCGATTGATACAGACGCTCACAAGTGGCAGGCACACGTCACAATCCCCGCATTGTGCGATTTCCGCTCTGCTGCGATGTCTTTTGGGTTCAGTGTCAGCGCTCCTTTTCCATTCCGCCTGTCAAATGACTTTTATTCACAAGCCATGGTTTTTGACGAAAAAGGAAGGGAGCTCGGAACCATCCTCGACAACGCGTTGGCCAAATGGAACGATGGAAAGTATCCAACCGAGCCGGGTGAACACAAAGGCCTGAATATTTTCGAAACACGGACCGTCTTTATGGACAACGGGTATGATCCGCCCGCTCGAGTGAGAGTACCTGTTGATCTCACCGTATCTCTTCTTGTCCGAAGTCAGCTCTACTACGGTCAAACGCCCGTACCTCACGTTTCAGGCTTCTTAGACCAACTCTCTGGAAAAATAATAACCAACGCTTTCACGGTTGGAATGCTCGATCCAGACGATGTGGAAAAAAACTGGCTTAGAATCGGTTCCGAAGCCGACGCTCCCGTGCGTCCTGTGATCCGTTTCGTCGGCCTCGTTGGATGGTATGACGCGTGAACTGTGAATTAAGTATCGGAACAGCCAAAGAGTACTGAAAGTTGATGCTCGTCGACAGCCACTGCCATCTCGACTTTCCCGATTTCGCCACCGAGCTCGACGCCGTGGTCGCTCGCGCGCGCGACGTGGGCGTCGGGCGCATCGTGACCATCTCGACGCGCGTTCGCCGTCATGACGCTGTGTTGGCGATCGCCGAGCGCTTTGCCGACGTTTTTTGCTCGGTCGGCACGCATCCGCATTATGCGCACGAGGAGCTCGATCAGACCGCCGCCGATCTCGTTCTGCGCACACGTCACCCCAAGGTCGTCGCGCTCGGCGAAGCCGGGCTCGACTACCACTACGACAATTCCCCGCGCGAGGCGCAGGAGCGCGGATTCCGCACGCATATCGCGGCGGCGCGCGAGACCGGACTGCCGCTGGTCATCCATTCGCGCGAGGCGGACGACGACACCGCGCGCATCCTCGAAGAGGAGATGGGGCAGGGGCCCTACCCCGCGGTGCTGCATTGCTTCACCGGCGGCCGCGATCTCGCCCGCCGCGCCGTCGCGCTTGGGCACTTCATCTCGTTTACCGGCATTCTGACCTTCCGAAATTCAGAGGCGCTGCGCGCGATCGCGGCGGAGCTGCCGACTGACCGCATCCTCGTCGAGACCGACGCGCCCTATCTCGCGCCCGGGCGCTTGCGCGGCAAGCGCAACGAGCCCGCTTACGTGGTCGAGACCGCGAAGGTGCTGGCGGAAACCCGCGGCGTCTCATTCGAGGAGATCGCGCGACAGACGACCGATAATTTCTTTCGCTTGTTCGCCAAGGTCCCGCGTCCGGCCGCGGCAGCCGACGCCGACGCGCCGCGGCATTCCGCGCACGCCTGACCGCACTCTGTATGACGCTGAAATTCACCATCCTCGGCTGCGGGTCGTCCGGCGGCGTGCCGCGTCCGGCTTTGGGCTGGGGCGCCTGCGATCCGAAGAATCCGAAGAACCGGCGGCGGCGCACCTCGCTTCTGGTCGAGCGGCGCGACGCCGGCGGCGTCACGCGCGTCCTCGTGGATACGCCGCCCGATATGCGCGAGCAGCTTCTCGATGCCGAGGTCGATTGGCTCGACGGCGTCCTCTATACCCACGAGCACGCCGACCATACCCACGGCATCGACGACCTGCGCGCGCTGTTCATGAAGCAGCGGCAGCGCGTCGACGTCTACCTCGACGAATATACGGCGAAGATGATGCGCGTCCGTTTCGGCTATTGCTTCGCGTCGCCGCCCGGCAGCGAGTATCCGCCGATCGTGACCGAGCATCGCCTGGCGGCGGCTCAGCCAATCATCATCGCGGGGAAGGGCGGCACGATCACGGCGCTGCCGATCCTGCAGGAGCATGGCGACATCGCCTCATATGGCTTTCGCTTCGGCGGTCTGGCTTATTCCTGCGACCTCAGCGGCGTCCCGGCGCGGAGCATCGCAGCGCTGGCGGGCCTTGACGTCTGGATTGTCGATGCGCTGCGCTACCGCCCGCATCCGAGCCATTTCTCGCTCGCCGACGCGCTTGGCTGGATCGAGCGCATCAAGCCGCGCCGCGCCATCCTCACCAACTTGCACTCCGATCTCGACTACGACGTACTGCGCGCCGAACTGCCGCCGCATGTCGAGCCGGCGTTCGATGGGATGACCTTTAGCCTTGTAAACAGCGACTAGACATGAATGTTCCATAATATGTCTTATGCGAATCACGTTGCGATCTGGGTTCGGCCGGTTAGGGGCAATCCCCGTTCGGATCACCACAGCCCCGGCAACAGCCGCCAGCGAACCCGCGCCGCATACTCGCGATAGCCCGGCAGCTCGGCCTGCAGGACGCGGTCTTCGATGATCGCCCGGTGCAGCAGGAACGGCAGGCTGCAGACTACGATGAGCGCTGCCGCGAGCCATGAGCCGAGCGCCACGCCGCTCGCGAGCAGGATCAGAATGCCGGCGGCGTAGCCCGGATGCCGGATGAAGGCGTACGGGCCGCGCGTCACCACGTAATGGCCGCGATCGTCCTGGATGCGCACGACCGAGGAGAAAAACCGGTTCACGGCCATCGCCCAGAAACATAGAGCGTAACCGCCGGCGACTACGACGAGCGCCACGGCCTGAAGCCAACCCGGCACGCTATCGCTCCAGTGGAAGCGGCCGCGATCAAGCCCGGCGATGATCCAATGCAGGAACATGACGAGCGTGAACAGCCGCAACGCCAGCGGCGGCGGTTTGCCGCCCGGACGCATGCGCTCGCGAAGGAGGCCGGGATCGAGCCAGAGGAACGCCGCGACCACAATGGCGGCGAAGATCGCAAGGTAAATCCAGAAGGTTAAGATGGCGAGCGTGCCCGCCGCAGCGAACAGAGCGACACCCGCGAGAATGATGAAAGCGGCCGCTTGGAGATAGGCCGAAACGGGCATGATCGGCTCCTGATCGTCCGCCAACGTGGATTGGGAACCAAGGTCGTCATGCGCACGTTGAATGGCAAGCCCGGCCCCTGTTCGACCCATGGCAAAGGGGCTCGGGCGGGCTTGCCTGCATCCGCTCCTGTCCTCTCAATTTCCAATGGTGATCCCCGTGAGCAAAATCCGAGCCCTTGATACGCGCCGCAAGGCAGCAGCGCCTCTTGATACGCCGACCGACCTTTCCGCGGACGCCGTGAGCGAGATTTCGGCCAAGCTCAATGAGATCCTGGCCACCAGTTTCGCGCTCTACCTCAAGACCAAGAATTTCCACTGGCATGTCAGCGGGCCGCACTTCCGTGACTACCATCTCCTCCTCGACGAACAGGGCGAGCAGATTTTCGCCTCGACCGACGACATCGCCGAGCGGGTGCGCAAGATCGGCGGCACGACGCTGCGCTCGATCGGGCAGATCGCGAAGCTGCAAGGTATCGAGGACAACGACGAGGGCTATGTGTCGCCCGGCGACATGCTCCGCGAGCTGATGGCGGACAACAAAACCGTCGTGCAGGCGATGCGCGAATGCCACAAGCTCTGCGACGACCACGAGGACGTCGCCTCCGCGAGTCTGCTTGAAAACTTCATCGACCAGGCCGAGCGCCGCCTCTGGTTCATGTTCGAGGCGAGCCGCAAGGCGGACGATTCCGGCCACTGATTTGTTGGGCGGTTCCCGTCATTTATTAACAGCAGCCGCAGCAGCGCCTAGTCGCTCGCGTTCAAGGGGTCTGGTAGCTTCCCGCAGCAAACGGGAAACAACCATGACCCCTTCGCGCGACATCGGCCGGCTCATCGAGATCATGGCAGCGCTGCGTACCCCGCGGAGCGGCTGCCCGTGGGACCTGGCGCAGAATTTTGCGACCATCGCGCCGTACACGATCGAGGAAGCCTACGAGGTCGCCGATGCCATTGCGCGCGAAGACCTTGCCGACCTCAAGGACGAGCTTGGCGATCTCCTCCTCCAGGTCGTCTTCCACGCCCGCATGGCCGAGGAACAAGGTGCGTTCGATTTCGGCGGTGTGGTCGAAGTGATCGCCGAAAAGCTCATCCGCAGGCATCCACACGTCTTCGGCGACGAGCGTTCGCAAACGCCGCGGGCCGTCGAGGGACTGTGGGAGCAGATCAAGGCGCAGGAGAAGGCCGCGCGCCGACCCTCCCCGAGCGAAGGAGCGCTTGCCGGTGTACCGGTCGCGCTCCCTGCCCTTACTCGCGCGCTCAAGCTGCAGGCCAAAGCCGGCCGGGTTGGCTTCGACTGGAACGATCCGCGCGCGGTCCTGCGCAAAATCCGCGAGGAGGCGGACGAGATCGAAGCCGCGCTTGATGGCGACGGGTCGGACGCCGCAGCCGAGGTCGGCGATCTCCTCTTTGCCGCGGTGAATCTCGCGCGGCATCTGCGGGCCGATCCTGAAGCGTTGTTACGACGGACCAACCAGAAATTCGAACGCCGCTTCGCCGCGATCGAGCACGCGCTCGCTGCGCGCGGAAAGAAGCCGCAGGACGCGACGCTCTCCGAAATGGACGCGCTTTGGGAAGAGGCGAAGACACGCGAGTAGGCGCCTTCGTGTCATTGCCGGGTCAAGCCTGGTGATGGCGCCCTGAAAACCTCGACCGGACCGCATTCGCCTTGTCCGGCGTGGCACGCACGGTCATGGCGATACGGCCGGTTTCTTTGTCCGCCGTCTTGTGGATCACTTCGGTGTGACGATGCAGCCAGCTCACACCGGCGCCGTCGGCTGGCTCGAGCACAAGCTCGAGCAGCACGCGGTCGGCGCCAAGCCGCGCCTCGATGATGGCGGCGAGCGTGTCGATCCCCTCCCCCGTTGTCGCCGATACGAGCGCCGGCCGTTCCGCCTCCGGGCGGCGCTCGGCCAGATTTCGGAGCCGGGCGCGGGCGTCGGCATCGAGGCGGTCGATCTTGTTCCACACCTCAATCAGCGCGCGCTTGTCGTCGCTGCGATTGCGCGGATCGATGCCGAGCTGGCGCAGCACGATCTCGACGTCGTGCAATTGCGCTTCGGCGTCGCCATGCGAAACGTCGCGCACATGCAGGATCACGTCAGCCTCGATCACCTCCTCGAGCGTGGCGCGAAAGGCGGCGACCAGCATGGTCGGCAGGTCGGAGATGAAGCCGACCGTATCGGAGAGGATCACGCGCGCGCCATGCGGCAAGCCGACCGCGCGCAGCGTCGGATCGAGCGTGGCGAACAGCATGTCGGCGGACAGCACGCTCGCCTGCGTCATGCGGTTGAACAGCGTCGATTTGCCGGCATTGGTGTAGCCGACCAGCGCCACGATCGGATAAGGCACGCGCCGGCGGCTTTCGCGATGCAGCTCGCGCGTGCGCTTGACCTTATCGAGCTCGGCCTCGATCTTGGCGAGGCGTTCGTCGATCAGGCGCCGGTCGGCTTCGAGCTGGGTCTCGCCCGGCCCGCCGAGGAAGCCGAAGCCGCCGCGTTGGCGCTCGAGATGGGTCCAGGAGCGCACCAGCCGGCTCCTCTGATAAGTCAGATGCGCATGCTCGACCTGCAGCGAGCCTTCGCGCGTGCGCGCGCGCCGTCCGAAGATCTCGAGAATGAGGCCGGTGCGGTCGAGCACCTTGGCGTTCCAGGCCTTCTCCAGATTGCGCTGCTGCACCGGCGAGAGCGCGCAGTCCATGACGACGATGCCGGCTTCGAGCGTTTTGACGATCCCGGCGAACTCCTCGACCTTGCCTTTGCCGAGATAGGTCGCGGGCCGCACCGCGCCGAGCATGACGATACCGGACTGACCGACGTCGAGATCGATGGCCCGGGCCAGCCCGACCGCCTCATCAAGCCGCGCCGCCGGCGCACGATCGCCTACCGCCGCGTGGGCCACCGAGCGCCGCAGCACCGGCTCGATGACCAGCGCGCGGCCGGTCGCCGGGCGCGCCGGGCTCAGCCGGTTAGAGGACGCGTCGCGGCGGCGAGGCTCCAATCAGGCCTGTTCCCCAGCCGGCGCATCTTCGGCGCCTTCGAACAGCTGGACGGGATGACCGGGCATGATAGTCGAAATGGCGTGCTTGTAGACGAGCTGCGAGTGCCCGTCGCGCCGCAACAGCACGCAGAAATTATCGAACCAGGTCACCACGCCTTGCAGCTTGACGCCGTTCACCAGGAAGATGGTGAGCGGGATCTTGTTCTTGCGGACGTGATTGAGAAACGTGTCTTGCAAGTTTTGCGAGCGGTCGGCTGCCATGGCCGTTGTTTCCGTTTTTGTACCGCGGGCCCCTGCCCCGCGGGTCTTTTCTTGACGTCTTCTCGGTAGGGCGCGAGTGAAGCGAAACGCAAGCGTAACCGCCTATTGCACCACCAGATTCGCTCCGTTCAACCGATACGTGAGTTTGCCAGGCCCGCCTACCCCGACCGATCAAGCCAAGCTGATTATTAGAGGATAGGCCGCGCCGGGATGCAAGCCCAGGAGCGACCGATTTCAAAGAAAGAGCCGGCGGAGTCCGGCGGAGCTTCACCCGAATTCTGCATATTTGTGAAATTCGCGCCGCAGAGCGGTCGCGACCGGGCCGGGCCTTCCCTCCCCGATCGGGCGGCCGTCGATCCGCACCACCGGCAAGACGATCTGGCTGGCCGCGGTAGCGAAGGCTTCGCGCGCGGCGTAGGCCTCGGCAAGGGTGAACGCGCGCTCCTCAAGGCTAAGTCCTTGCGCCTTGATGACGTCGAACAGCACGGTCCGCGTGATGCCGCGCAGGATGGCGTGATCGGCAGGCCGCGTGACCACCATGCCGGCTTGCGTCACGATCCAGGCGTTCATCGAAGCCCCTTCGGTGATTGCGCCATCCTTGTTGACGAACCAGGCGTCGCGCGCGCCCTGATCGAGGGCCGCTTGCCGTGCCAGCACATTCGGCAACAGGCTGATGCTTTTGATGTCGACGCGGCCCCAGCGATTATCCGGCACGCTCACCACCGCGATGCCTTGCGCAGCGAGAGCCTCGTTGCGCGCCGCGTTGAGGGAACGCGCGGTCACCACGACGCTTGGCCGGACCTCCGCCGCAGGAAACGCGTGATCGCGCCGCGCCACGCCGCGCGTTACTTGTAAGTAGACGATGCCGTAGCCGATCCGGTTGCGCGCCACCACCTCGCGCAGCACGATGCCGAGCGCCGCAAGCGGCATCGGCATGCGGATGCGCAATTCGGCGAGCGAGCGTGTGAGCCGCTCCAGATGCCGCCGCTCCTCGACCAGCCGCCCTCCCCGCACCTCGCAGACTTCATAGACGCCGTCGGAAAACTGATAGCCCCGGTCCTCGACGTGGACCATGGCGCCGCGGTGAGGCAGGTAGCGGCCGTTGACATAGGCGATCCGGGACATCGGTAATTAGCGGTCAGTAATCGGCGGTGGGCGGCTGCGGAGCAAAACTGATTACTGATGACTGACCACTGATCCTTAATCAATTCCGAGCGCCTTGAGCTTGCGATGCAGCGCCGAACGCTCCATGCCGACGAATTCTGCGGTCTTTGAGATATTCCCGCCAAAGCGGTTGATCTGCGCCAGCAGATATTCACGCTCGAACACCTCACGGGCTTCGCGCAACGCCAGGCTCATGAGCTGCTCGCCGCCATTGCCGTTCGGCATCGAGGGGATCATTGAGCCGACGTCTTGCGGCAGCATCGCCGCCGTGATCACGGCATCCGGATCGCCGCCAGCAAGAATCATCAACCGTTCGACGTTGTTGCGCAGTTGACGCACATTGCCCGGCCAATCATGGGACTGCAGCACGGCGAGAGCGTCGGCGCCGACGGTGCGTTTAGGCAGGCCGGTCGCCTGCGAGATCTGCGTCATGAAATATTCGACGAGCTCGGGGACGTCTTCGCGCCGCTCCGAGAGCGGCGGCACGCGGATCGGCACGACGGACAGCCGATGATAAAGGTCCTCGCGAAATTTACCGGCGGCAATATCGGCCTCGATGTTGCGGCTGGTGGAAGAGACGACGCGCACGTCAACCGTGACCTTGGAGGAGCCGCCGACGCGCTGGAAGGTCTGCTCGACAAGCACGCGCATGATCTTGTTCTGCGTCTCGCGCGGCATCTCGGCGATCTCGTCGATGAACAGCGTGCCGCCATGCGCCTCCTCGAGCGCGCCGACCTTGCGGCTCTGCGTGCCGTTTCCCGCCTCGATCCCGAACAGCTCGACCTCCATGTGCTCCGGCGTGATCGCGGCGGCGTTGATGACCACGATCGGCCCATTGGCGCGCGCGGACAGGCCGTGAATGGTACGGGCGGCAAGCTCCTTGCCGCTGCCCGAAGGCCCGATGATGAGGACGCGGCTGTTGGTCGGGCCGACCTTCTCGATCGTCTGCCGTAGCTGATTGACCGCCGGCGAGCGGCCGACGAGGGTCGACGCGAGCGGGGCGAACTGCTTGAGCTGTTTCACCTCGCGCTTGAGCCGCGAGTTCTCGAGCGCCCGCTCGGCGACCAGCAACAGCCGGTCGGCCTTGAACGGCTTTTCGATGAAGTCGTAGGCACCGCGCTTGATCGCCGAAACCGCCGTTTCGATGTTGCCGTGTCCGGAAATCATCACAATCGGCAGCTCGGCGTGTTCCTGCTTGAGCGCATCGAGGAGCTGCAGGCCGTCGAGGCGGCTTCCTTGCAGCCAGATGTCCAGGAATACGAGACTGGGCCGCCGCGCGACGACCGCGGCGAACGCTTCGTCGCTGTCGGCCGCGGTGCGGGTGCCGTGACCTTCGTCCTGCAGGATACCGGCGACCAGCTCGCGGATGTCCGCCTCGTCGTCAACGATCAGGATATCGGATGCCATGATCACACCACCGCCTTCTGCGGTTCCGCCGCCTCGCCGACCTCGACCGGCTCCGCCACAAAGCGCAACTGCATCCAGGCGCCGCGTGCGCCCGCGATCTTCTCCGCCGCATCGCGCAACTCGATGTGTCCGCCATGCTCCTCGAGAATGCGGCCGACGATGGCGAGCCCGAGGCCGGTGCCCTTATCACGGGTGGTGACGTAGGGTTCGAGCAGGCGGGCGCGGTTTTCCTTGGGCAGGCCGACGCCATTGTCGATCACGTCGATGACGATTTCCTTGTCCTCGCGCCGGGCGCTCACGCTGATGCGGCCACGGCCTAGCTCGCTCGGCGGCACCGCTCCGATCGCCTCAGTCGCGTTCTTGATGATGTTGGTCAGCGCCTGAGAAATCAGGCGGCGGTCGAAACGTGCGGGCATCGCCTCCGCCGGCAGCTCGACCTCGAAGTCGATATCGGGATGGGCGATGCGCATCAGAACCAAGACCTGGCGCACGCAGTCGGCGACATCCTCGCCGACGATGACCGGCTTCGGCATGCGGGCAAAGCGCGAGAACTCATCGACCATGCGTTTGATATCGTCGACCTGACGCACGATGGTCTCCGTGCACTGCTCGAACACGCCGGCGTCGTCGACGATCACCTTGAGATACTTGCGGCGCAGCCGTTCGGCGGAAAGCTGGATCGGCGTCAGCGGGTTCTTGATCTCGTGGGCGATGCGCCGGGCGATATCGGCCCAGGCCGAAGAGCGCTGCGCGAGCACAAGCTCGGTGACGTCGTCGATGGTGATGACGTAGCCGTGCTCGGACGCGGGGGCCTGTTCGCTGGTGACGCGTACGGAAAAATTGCGCTCTTGGCCGCTGCGGCTGACTGCGACCTGGCGCTGGACGAGCCGCTGATTGCCGTTGCGCGCAGCGTCGAAAATCTCCGCGAGTTCGGGCGCGACCTCGGCGAGCGGCCGGCCCAGCGCCTCGCTTTCCGCGCGCGCCAGGAGGCGCTCAGCCGAGCGGTTGAGGATGGTAATGCGGCCCTCGGCGTTGACGCCAATGACGCCGGCGCTGGCGCTGGCGAGCACTGCTTCGGTGAAGCGCCGCCGGCTGTCGATCAAATCGCGGGCGCGCACAATGTCGTCATGCTGCGTGCGCAGTTCCTGTGTCATGTTGTTGAAGGTCTCGCCGAGTTGCGCGAGGTCGCCCTCCGAGCGGTGGATCGGCACCTGGATGCGCAGATCGCCGGTCGAGACGAGGTTGGCGGCGCCGATCAGGCGGCGGATCGGAGCGACCAGCCGGTTGGCGAAGTCGAGCCCGATCCAGGCGGCGGAGAGGAGTACGATCAGCGCAATGACGGCGAACATCAGCGCGAAGGCGATCTGAATGCCGAGCCGGCGGGCTTCGAGATTGGCGTATTCGCCGGCGCTCTCCTGCGTCGCGCGCAATTGCTCGACGACACGCGGGTCGAGCAACCGCGCGACATAGAGATAGGTATCGTCGTATCCGTGCAGCTTGACCGCGGCAGCGAAGTGATCGCCTTCGGGAATGAGCGCGACCTGCGGCTCGGTTTCGGTAATCTTGCCGAGCACTTCCTTCGACGGAAGCACGATCGCCTTGTCCATGGTCACGTCGGCCCGCTCGACCGTGGAACCGTCGGAGCGGATCATCATCGCGGCGGAGAGGCCGCGGGCGTTGGCCTGCGCGGTGAAGAACTGCCGGAAGCGCTCGCGGTCCTGCTCGAACATCGGCTTGGCGCGGCCGAGATCGAAGGCCATGGCCTGAATCTCGCCGCGGATCGCCTGCGCGTGCTCGTTGACGTAGGCGTCGGCGACGATCAGCGACTGCTCGATCATCGCGCGGGTGCGCGTGGAGAAGAAACGATCGAGACCGCGGTCAAGCGTCGTCGACGCGACCACCGCGACGAGGATGGTCGGCACCGCAGCGATGACGGCGAACAGGCCGACGATCTGCACGTGCAGCCGAGAGCCGGCGTAGCCGCGCCGGCGGGCGCGCACCACCATCCACACCTCGCGGCCGATGATGCCGACGAGCAACAGCCCGGTCGCCAAATTCCCGAGGAGCAGCTTGACCACCACCTCGTGCACCGGCGCGATCGAGGTAAGCCCGGCCAGCACCAGGAAGGTCGCGGTAGCGGAGAGGAGCGCAACCCCGACTGCGATCGCCCCGATGAGCCGCGAGGCAGCCGGCATGGGTGCCGCTGCGGCCGGGTCTAGGGGGGCGACCTGATCGGCAGTCGTCATGGACGCCTTGAAAAACACGGGACTTTTGTGTGGCGCGCAAGCGAATGGAGGCCCGGCCCACTCGCGCCAGTGATGCTTTTATACAACAATGTTGCTCAATTGCGACAATTCCTAGGCGTCATTCCACAGGCGCCGGCGCAGCGGTCAGCCCGAGTGACCCCTAGTTGGCGCCGGTGCGGTAAACCTGGATCTCGAGATCGCGGATTTTCTTGCGCAATGTATTACGGTTTACCCCGAGGAGGTCGGCGGCGCGGATCTGATTGCCATGGGTCGCCGCCAGCGCGGCGGAGAGAAGCGGTCCTTCTACTTCGCGCAAGATGCGATGATAGAGGCCGGGCGGCGGCAGGCCCTCGTCGAAGCCGGAGAAATAGCGCGCCAGATAGCGTTCGACCGCGCTCGACAGATTGTCTTCGCCGCGGTGGCTCTCGCTCGGCGAGACCAGCGCCGGCTGGGATAATTCGGCTTCGACCACCGCGGCGCTGATCGTCTCCTGCGGATAGAGCGCGGCGAGACGGCGGGCGAGATTTTCCAGTTCGCGCACGTTGCCGGGCCAACGATGCCTTCGCATCCGGTCGAGCGCCACCTGGTCGATTTGCTTCGGCGGCAGACCTTCGCGTTCGACCTGAGTGAAGAAATGCCGGATCAGGTCGGGAATATCCTCGGTGCGCTCGCGCAGCGGCGGCAAACGCAGCGGCACCACGTTGAGCCGGAAGAACAGGTCCTCACGGAAAAGGCCTTGCTGGATCAGCTGCCGCAAATCCTTGTTGGTCGCGGCGATGATGCGCACATCGGCCTTGATCGGGGTGCGGCCGCCGACCGTCGTGTACTCGCCTTGCTGCAGGACGCGCAGCAGCCGCGTCTGCGCCTCCATCGGCATGTCGCCGACCTCATCGAGAAACAGCGTGCCGCCTTCGGCCTGCTCGAAGCGGCCGGCGCTGCGGCTGTTGGCGCCGGTGAAGGCGCCCTTCTCGTGGCCGAATAATTCCGACTCGATGAGATCGCGCGGGATCGCCGCCATGTTGATGGCGATGAACGGCCCGCTGCGCCGCTTGCCGTAATCGTGCAGCGCGCGCGCCACCAATTCCTTGCCGGTTCCGGACTCGCCGCTGATCATCACGGTCAAATCGGTCTGCATCAGCCGCGCCAGCACGCGATAGATTTCCTGCATCGCCGGCGAGCGGCCGACCAGCGGGATCGACTCGAAATCCTCGGCCTTGACCGGCGGCCGCGACCGCTCCTTTGGCTCCGACAGCGCGCGGCCGACGATGGCGATCAGTTCCTTGAGGTCGAAGGGTTTCGGCAGATATTCATACGCGCCGCGCTCGGAGGCGCGGATTGCGGTCATGAACGTATTCTGCGCGCTCATGACGATGACCGGAAGATCCGGCCGCACCTTCTTGATGCGCGGCAACAGATCGAAAGCGCTTTCGTCGGGCAGCACCACGTCGGTAATGATCAGGTCGCCGTCACCCTGGCTGATCCAGCGCCAGAGCGTGGCGACGTTGCCGGTCGAGCGCACTTCGTAACCGGCGCGCGACAGCGCCTGATTGAGCACGGTCCGGATCGCCGCGTCATCATCAGCAACGAGAATGTTTCCCGCTGGCATCAATGATCCCCTCGTCGCTGCGCGGCGCCTTCCGGCTCGGCGCCGTCCATGGTGGCGGTGTACTTGGGCATGAGCACGCGAAAGATGGTGCGGCGCGGCTGCGACTCGCATTCGATGATGCCGCCGTGATCGCCGACGATCTTGGCAACCAGCGCCAAGCCGAGACCCGATCCCGTCGGCTTGGTGGTGACGAACGGATCGAACAGATGCGGCATCAATTCGTCGGGCACGCCCGGCCCATTGTCCTTGATGCAGAATTCGAGCGGCAGCGAGACCCGGGCCTTGGCGCCGGGAATCGACAGGCGCACGCCGGGGCGGAAGGCGGTCGTGAGCGCGATCTCGCCGCCGTTTGCGTTCTCGCCGATCGCCTCGGCGGCGTTCTTGAGCAGATTCAAGAATACCTGGACGAGCTGATCGCGGTTCGCCAGCACCGGCGGCAGCGAGGGATCGTAGTCCTCGACGAATTTGATGTGGCGGGCGAAGCCGGATTGCGCCAACCGCTTCACGTGATCGAGCACGACGTGGATGTTGATCGGCTCGCGCTCGACCGGACGCTCGTCGGCGAACACCTCCATGCGATCGACAAGTTTGACGATGCGGTCGGCCTCGTCGCAGATCAGACGCGTGAGCATGCGGTCGTCATCGACCACCGATTGATCGAGCAGTTGCGCCGCGCCGCGGATGCCGGAGAGCGGATTCTTGATCTCATGCGCGAGCATCGCGGCGAGCGCGATCACCGAGCGCGCGGCGCTGCGGTGGGTGAGCTGACGATCCATCTTTTCGGCGATGGTGCGCTCCTGCAGCATCACGACCACGTGGTCCGGCTGTTCCGGCAGCGGCGCAACGTGCAGGTCGACGACGCGGTCGCCGGGGTTGCGCGGGGTGCCGAGATCGACCTTGTATTCGTTGACCGCCGCGCCGCGCATACGCACCTGCTCGATCAGCGGCAGCAACGGGCTGCCGAACGGCACGAGGTCGCGCAGCAGGTGGCGCCGCAGCAGCGAGACGGAGACCTCGAAGAAGGCTTCCGCCGCGGCGTTGGCGTCGGTCACCTTGCCGTCGGGTGCCACGACGATGACCGGATGCGGCAACGCATCGAGCACCGCGTCGGCCGCCGACAGCATCGGCAGAGGCTCGCTGGTGGCGGTGCTCATGCCGCCCTTCTCCACTCCGCGTTTGGCGCGCCGAATGCGTCGAACGCCTCGCTGAGACGGCGGAGCACGATTGCCGGCTCGGTGGCGGTCAGCACGCGGCTGCGCTGCGCCTTGAGGAGATGCTGCGGCGCCCGCGCGCTCGCGGCGGCGGTGTCGAGCGCCCAGCCGAGATGCTTTCGTGCGTGGCGCAAGCCGACATCGAGGCCATGATGGCCGAGCATTTCGCCGTAAAGCGCGCTGATGATTGCAAGCTGTTCGCTGAGCGCCGGCGGGCCCTCGCGCCTGCTGGTCGCCAGATAACGCGCAAGTTGCCCCGGAAACCACGGCCTACCCTGCGCGCCGCGGCCGACCATCACCGCGTCGGCGCCGGATGCCGCCAGCGCCGCGTCGGCATCGTCGAAGCTTCCGATATCGCCGTTGACCACGACCGGGATCGAGACGTTTTGTTTGACCGCGCGTACCGCGGCCCAATCGGCGCGGCCTTTGTAGAATTGGCAACGCGTGCGGCCATGCACGGTAACGAGCGCGACGCCGGCCGCCTCCGCGCGCCTTGCCAGCTCCGGCGCGTTACGTACGCTATCGTTCCAGCCAAGCCGCATCTTTAGCGTCACCGGCACGCCGACCGCTTGCACCACCGCTTCGATCAACGTGAGCGCATGATCGAGGTCGCGCATCAGCGCCGACCCGGACTCGCCATTGGTGACGTGCTTCGCCGGGCAGCCCATGTTGATGTCGATGATCTCGGCGCCGACGCCCTCGGCAATACGTGCGCCCTCGGCCATCCAGTGCGCTTCGCAGCCGGCAAGCTGGACAACGTTCGCTGCCGTCCCTGGACCCTCGACCCGCCGCCGAGCGCTGCGCTTTCCCGCAGCAAGCGCCGCGCACGCGGTCATCTCAGAAACAACGAGGCCGGCGCCCTGCATGGCGACGAGACGCCGGAACGGCGCGTCGGTTACGCCCGACATCGGGGCCAGGACCACCAAATTGGCGATCGAAAGCGGCCCAACGGCGAACGATCGGCTCGTCTTTGGCGTTGCGGACAGGTCGTCGGCCATCTGCACACTAAATAGGCGAAAATCGCTTCTGCATAGAGTTTAGACAAATTCAAGTGTTGCGCAAGTGTTGCACTGCAATATCCCTAAATTTAGCGTGGCCCGGTCCGACGGCGTGGAAAAGCCGGCGGAATTTGGTTTGCGGGTCGAATTCGACGCGCTAAAGCCTTGCTCTGGCAGCGCAATAATGGACGCTTTCATGGCATCGAGGGTGGTAGCGATCGTGGTTGCGGCCGGGCGCGGGCTCCGGGCTGGCGGCGATGTGCCGAAGCAATATCGTGCGATCGCCGGCGAACCGGTGATCCGGCCGAGCCTGGCGCGCTTTGCTTCGCATCGCGCCATCGATGCCGTGCAACCGGTCATCCATCCGGACGATGCGGCGATGTTCCAAACAGCGACCGCCGGGCTTGACCTGCTCTCGGCGGTGCATGGCGGCGCCACACGGCAAGGCTCGGTGCGGGCGGGAATGGAGGCCCTGGCGCCACGCCAGCCCGATATCGTCTTGATCCACGACGCTGCGCGGCCGTTTTTGTCGGATGCTTTGGTGACGCGCGCCATCGATGCCGCACGCGCGTCCGGCGCCGCCGTCCCGGCCATCGCCGTCGCCGACACCGTGAAGAAGATCGACGGCAACGGTGCGATCGTCGCGACCATCGACCGCACCGATCTGCGCATGGTGCAGACACCGCAGGCCTTCGCCTTCCCGATGCTGCTCGACGCGCACCGGCGCGCCGCGGCCGCGGGCCGCGAGGATTTCACCGACGATGCCGCGCTTGCCGAATGGGCCGGACAGCGCGTCGCCGTGTTCGAGGGCGAGGCCGGCAACGTGAAGCTGACCACCAGCGACGATTTCGTCCGCGCCGAAACCTTGCGCATGGCGGCGCTCTCCGACGTGCGCACCGGTAACGGCTTCGACGTGCACGCCTTTGTCGAGGGCGATCACGTCATGCTCGGCGGCGTACGCATTGCGCATTCGCGTGGGGTCACCGGCCACTCGGACGCCGACGTCGCCCTGCATGCGCTGGTCGACGCGGTGCTCGGCGCGCTCGCCGAGGGTGACATCGGCCAGCATTTTCCGCCCAGCGACCCGCAATGGCGCGGCGTCTCTTCGGACCGCTTTCTGGCCTTCGCCTGCGAACGCGTGCGCGCCCGCTCCGGCGTGATCGCGCATCTCGACGTCAGCATCGTGTGCGAAGCGCCGCGCATCTCGCCGCACCGCGACGCGATGCGTGCGCGAATCGCCAGCATCGCCGGCATTCCCCCCACCCGCGTCGCGGTGAAAGCGACGACGAGCGAGAAGCTCGGCTTCACCGGCCGCGGCGAAGGCATCGTCGCCATGGCGACCGCGACCGTGCGGCTCCCGTGGAGCGCCTCGTGAACGAGCGCGAGCTTCGCGCCAGCGCCAAGCGCCTGCTCGGTCTTTTCCGCGCGCGCGGCTTGCGTCTGGCGACGGCGGAATCCTGCACCGGCGGGCTCGTCGCCGCGATGCTCACCGAGATCGCCGGCTCCTCCGACGTGGTCGATTGCGGCTTCGTCACTTATTCGAACGAAGCCAAGCGGGCGATGCTCGGTGTGCCGGCTGCGACGCTCAAGCATCATGGCGCGGTCAGCGGCGAGACCGCGGCGGCCATGGCCGCAGGCGCACTCGAGAACTCGCGGGCCGATATGACGGTGGCGATCACCGGCATCGCAGGCCCCGGCGGCGCCAGCAAGCAAAAGCCGGTCGGGCTCGTGCATTTCGCCGCCGCGAGCCGCGACGGCCGCCTCCTCGCGCGCAGCCAACGCTATGGCAGGATCGGGCGCCGCCAGGTACGGCTGCGCTCCGTCGCGGAAGCGTTGCGGCTTCTGGAACTCCTGGCGGGAAAGACGCCGCGGCCAAAGCGATCGGCCAGCGCGGCCTGACCTGCCGGAAGCTGTCTTACTGGCTCGCGGGATTTACCGGGGGCGCGCTCGCGGCTTCGACTAGGCCTTCAATCGATTTTATCACGCAACTGTTTCGCCGCAGGATGGTGTGCGTGAGCTTGGCGTTGTCATCCGCTCCGGCGTTCACGTTCGGCACCGCCGCATCGCCGGCCGTGGTCGCACTGGGCTGGGATTCTTCGGCCGCGGGCGGCGCGTCGCCGACAGGTGCGAGGGGCTTCGCCGTGCACTCTTCAGGCTTGCCAAGCATCCAGGAGATCACGTCAAAACTCGTTTGCGAGATCTTCCAGCCGAGGGCCAATCCGTATGTCTGATCCTGGATCTCGACAATGTGGAGATGCGCAGTCGCATCCTCCGCGTGATCAATGCAGCTCTCGTTCGACTCGGAACCATTGGTCCGAGCGCGGTCCCGCGTGCCGCCTGCGGCCCGTGTTCCGGCGGCGCCCGGCCGATCGGCGTCTTCTCGAGAAAAAATCTCGCTGCACGCACGCGCGACGGCATCATTGCCCAGATCTTCCCGCACCTTCATGAGCGCGGCGATCGGCGCAATCGTGTCGCGAAACACCGTGCCGCTGATCTCCTTGCCGCTGAGGTTCGGCTGTGGCGTAGAGCTGGTGATCAGCACGATCTGAAGGTCGATGTCCGCACTGACGTCCTTGAGCGTCTGGTAAAGATCAAGCGCCGTTGTCGCACCCGAATTGTCCGTATAGCCGCCGTCGACGAAATTCCAGCGCTTGCCGTCGGTGAGCTCCGTCGAAAACGGTGGAAGCACCAACGGAAACCGCG
>Ga0210394_10001030_pt1 | contig 48162 bp, 67 predicted proteins | sample IncBWC12MmetaG_FD_160121 | JGI IMG/M metagenome (GOLD analysis project Ga0210394, IMG submission 160121) | Forest soil microbial communities from Barre Woods Harvard Forest LTER site, Petersham, Massachusetts, United States - Inc-BW-C-12-M | ecosystem: Environmental > Terrestrial > Soil >...
TGGAACTCCTACATTCTTCCGTTCAGCTAAAATCTTTGCTTCCTGTCTATCTCTTTCTTCTAACGCCTGACGGCGGCGAGAGAATAATGCTGATGATTGCTGAATTTGATTAATCTCGATGGGTGCGGCTGCTTCAACTTCTTTAGGCTTCACAATAGAAACTAATGTGTCAATTAAGAGTCTCTTTTCTGAGCGTTCAAATTCAAGCTGCTGTTTCAAGTTTTCACAGGACTTGCAGGGTTCCCACTCTCGGTGAAGGAGAAAAGAGATGAATCGAAACATTAGTGCATCCTTCGAGCGAATCTTGAGCGACGAGACACCGGCAAACAGTCTGAAATAGAAGCTCTATTTTGAGCTTCGATGAATTCGAGTTGACGGTAAAATGCTGTCATATCACCAGTTACATTTAATCTCTCAACTATCTCTTGTTTCTTAGCCGCAACGTCCAAACCGCCGATTTCACCAGCGATAAACCTCTTTGCGGCTTTGCAGAAATACCTAAAACAATCCAATGGGTCATCGCCCTCGAACTCAGCAATATCCTCTATTTTCACATCATCATAAATCGCCATTGGAATCGTATCGATTAAAACTTTACAGTTGTCGAATATCTGTAGAATTGGCAAATTCTCCTCTTCCGGCTCATCATAGAATTGCTTCTTATAACTTTCTAATGCTTCCGGGCCATGTTTCCGGTATATTTCCTGTGCGAGTTGCATATCGTAGAATTCATTCTTCGACTTTAAACTAACCTTCTTTTCCCATCTCAAGAAGTCGTGTATGAGCTGTATTCCTGCAACTCTGCTACCGGGAGTATTTTCACTGTTTGATGGCACAAGATCACTATATTTCTGGAACTCGTCACAAATCAATTCACCACCTCTAGCTTGCCAAGCACTTCCGCAGAGTACTGTATAAGAAAGCAACTCGTTATTTTCGTTATGAATCTCTCTTATTTCACTGGCCCAATATGGAATATCTCTTCCATACCAAGCTCGTTCTCTGTATATATAAACCTTATGACCTGGACTAACGGCTCCCCACATCGCATAGCACATTGCTCGCTTTCCCCAGTCAATTGACAATATTCGCGGCCACCATTCTGGGATTTGAAAGCGTGGTATAACATGCAATGCATTATCTGGTTCACCAGGAAATCGCATCGGTCTAAAAGAGGTGAAGACACTTCCCTTGTAAGCGTGCCAATCTCCCCACCGTTTAGCTTTATATTCGGCTTCACTTACTTGTTTGAGAATTTCGAGTTTCTTAACATAGAGCGGATCGTATTCCATTCCATATGGATTATCTTCTGCTTTCGCAGGAATGAATATCCTATAGAGTCCAGTGTTAACATCCTTAATAACTTTATATCCATCTTCATACGGTCTAACAAACCTGTTATAAACGAATGTCTGTCCAATACCTCCAGGATTTGACCCATTCCTAACAAAAGCGATATTGAAAGAACTAGAAGGTCTAACACGAGAGCCAACCATGTAATGATATGGATGAGCACTAAAATGTGTCAGTTCATCAAAGGCACAATAATTATATTGCGAAGAGTCATATTGACTTATATCTGAGTCATGTTGGACGTGGCCGAAGTCCTGATAAGAATTAAACTCTAACCACTCCCAACTGTGCTTCTGCTCATTGTATTTAGCCCCTGTTTTAGGATAATACTCTTTAGATAACCGTATGATTTCTTTTTCCAGGTCAGGGAACTTGCGTCGAAATATAATACCTTTGTATCCTCTAAATTTATAGAATCCTCTAAAGAGAGGTAAAAGAGTAAGAATCCAACTCTTCCCCCCATAAGCCGCACCACCATACAATGCCTCAAATATTTGATCAGGCAACTGTAATAGTTGCTCTTGTATTGGATGAGGTTTAATATTCTTTTCGCGAATGAAATCTTCATAAAATCTATTACCAGGATCGCTGACTTCTATGCCATTCGTGAGAGAGATACCCATCTGACTCTATTTATTAACTGGAGGAGTATATTTGAAAATATATCTCTCGTACGCACCAATCCAATCGTTTACGATCTGCTCTCTGGCATCGTGCAGTGAAAGCTCTCCAGTGCAGACTAATTTATGAAAACGATTCTCTAATTGATCTTTCTTTGCCGCAGCAGCCTTCGGCTGAGGCCAAACATTTTTAATATCATCCGAACCGCCAAGTTCACGAGGAATCAAATGATCGAATTCATATTTTGCTCTATCATTCCAAGAAATACCATACCGAACGGCAATCTCTCTTTTCATCTGTTCAGTAACATGCCTATTATCCAATCCCCAAGCCGTCGAGCAGATTTCAGATTGCAGTATTTGCCTTGCTACTCCAGGAGTGCATTTCAAATCTGGTTTGTCTCCAGCAGTGCAAATTCCACCTGGCTCACCTGCTAGCTGCGCTAGAATTAGAAGAAAAATCATTGCTCTCTTTCTCCTCTAACAACAAGCTTGCAATAATTGCAATACACTACTTTACTCCTACCAGGCGACTTATTTTTTAAAGGCTCTGGAACTGCACATCTACAATAGATTAGATGATCATTCTCTATGTGCAACTTCTTAAAAGAACTATGCACTTTATTCTTCTTCCACATTAAACAATAATATGCACGTTCAACTTCTTCATCATTTCATCGTGCAGCGCGAATTGTGAATAGCCATAATCAGCCGCATCCACCACATTTCTAATATCATCTACCGTCATTCCTAACAGTGCTCCAGCATCTCTATAATTATCATTTCGATGAGATACATCAGAAGGAAACTTCTTATGAAACGCTGCTAGAATTGGACAGTCTCCAGTTGCACAACGAATTAAACCACCACGAAAAGTCCATTTCTTATCTGAGACGTAATCGAATAACTCCTCTATCGACATCACACTGTTGGAACCAGAACAACTGGAGCAGCAGTAAGCGGCTTATTTCCAGAAATCTTATTCGCTAAATCAACTCCAAGCGCGATGCCTAGCGGCAAATCAGTACTAACCAGAGTGGGGTCAATAACAACTTTACCAGCGGCAGTATTTGTCTGAATAACAATATCAGTAGCTCCAGCAACTACAGCATTAAGCTTATCTTGTCCTGTAGCTCCAGGAGTTTGAAACTTCTTAACTAAAGCTACGACATCACTAGCAATAAATCCAAATGCAGGATTAACTGAAAATAGAATTCCTGGCAGAACGGATTCAATGATCGTTGCGAACTTTGCCCAATCCATTGTCTGACTCGCTTTCTGTGTCTCTTGGATAATAGGAATCGGTGGAAAGCCGTAACCGTAAACATGCGGTTCATTTAGCAAAACTAACCCACGAAGTGGCAGCCCATTGATTTGAAATATATTCTCTCTTTATCCATCTCTAATATAGCATTATTAATTGCAATTTGATTATTCATATCAACTCTAACCCAATTGTATGGATAGCTTGTTTCAAATGCACAAAAGAATCGCACTCCACGAGGACTATCTACAAGAAAAAATGGAGGCGAAATACCATCTGCATCGGCTGGTTCATCTGCTGGTCGAATATAAGGATGAACACAACGGCTCATTATCTGCCAGCTATTACCAGGAACTGTCCAAGGAAGTGAAGGAAAAGAGCCAGAGATTAAATCAAATCCATCCATTGGTCCGCCAGATTCATAGTCGGCTGGACCGCCACCTACTGGAATATGAGCAAGATTAAATTGAATTCCTAAATACGCTTGCGGCTTTGCTTCGCGAGCTAACGTAGCCCAGTTAGTAATGTCTGATGGAAGAGGCCATCCGTAGAACACTCCATCAAATCCTGGAACTATTACTCCGTATTTTAACTGTTCATCAGTAAGAGTTTCTGTCACCATTTGAACTAATTTATATGAAACATCCATTCTATCATCTAATGTCATATAAAATTTAAATCCTTCTCCAATAACTTCATCAACTAAATCAGACAATCTTGAATCAAAAGTTGTCAGACCATTTGTCCAATCTAGAGCCCCAAATCGAATTGGATCATAGAATTGACCAGCTTCATTATAGAGTGGAACTCCATCAGGAATATCTATAATTACATGGGTGTCTCCGGCTGCTCGCATCGCTTGATATACTAACTGTCTAGTATCAGAATTGCACCAACACAATGCAGGAGGCCACCAAGGCATCTTTCCAAATTCAACTGAATCAATAACAATGCCGCCACGAAAGTGCATCCCAATTCCCAATACCTCTTCCCGCGTCGGGACCGCTGGAAAAGAATGTCTAAAAGGGAATGTATCTACTGCAAATGATGCTGAGCCATTCACAGGATTGAGTTTTGAAATCCAAAGAACTCCACGATAAGTGACATTATCAATTATTAACGTATTTCCAATTCCATCAGGAAAATCAAAATCTAGTTCTACAGTTCCATTCACAGAAGTTCCAGACACAGATGGACCAGAGTCACTAATTAAAACCACTGACGCAGCCGGATTTGCCGTAAACAGGATTAGTTTGCCGATCACTTATCTTTCTCCATTTTTTCCTCTTTCGCAACTAGATCATTATACCTCGTTGCGGCTGCATTAATTTGCTTTATCAACTTAGCATAATCTCCTCTTTTTAATCTATCCCATTCTTCTTTTCTATTCCCATGAGTTTGTCTCATTGGTATTTCATCTAACTTCTTCCATAGCTCTCTAATCTCAGTACGAATTCTTAGTAATCCAGTACTTAATTTAGTACGACTTGGCTCCTTCATACATCACTGTCACACTTGGTGAACTTCCGCCAGAGATTGTCGTACTTATTCTGGCTCGGATAATATTCAATCTTCCAGAATACGGAACAAGCAAATCGGCTCCAGCATTCACCGTCAATGGATTAGCAATGCTCTTATCCGGAACAATAGCCGCCCAAGTATTCGGATCATTTGGATCATTACTTGTTTCTATTGTGACTGCACCTGCAGTCGTTCCGACTGAAGCGGTCACCATAAATGTATGATTATTAAAACTAGGTGGAATTGCTAGAACATTTCCGTTACCTGTAGCCGCAGCAGCCTGCAATGCGAATGGAACGCCGCTCATTGCGGCTGGAATAGTTGTCAGTGCCATCTTATCTCACCACTCTTAGAAAGGCATCGGAGGTGCTGGACCAAAGAATACATATAAGATAGCTATAGCCGCAGTCACTATACGCATTAGTTCTACTAGGCTACCTTGAACTGGAATGTGAATCACGTCTAAAAAGAGAGGAAACACTAGCCAGAAAAGAACGTAACAGATTGCAGCGTATAAGATTCTCCACAAAAATGCTCTCATTTTGCTCCTTGCGGCGGAATGTTTGTGATTTCAACTTTAGTTGGAGATTGCTGAGCTAAAGCATCTGTTCTTAAATTCGCATCATCTCTTCCTTGACTTCTTCCCTCAATGACTCCTTGAACCCTAGCCGCTAACTCTGCATTTCTCATGAATGCGTCAAGTCGAGAATTTACTGAAAGGTGCGTCTCTTGAGCTTTCATAAAGGCTAGAAGTGAAAGGGTAGTGGGTGCGAGGAATCCAAGAATTGTAGTTATTATTGATGTATTATCCTGATTTGGGCGAGCAAGACTTATAGTGACGACTCCACCTACACCAATAATCATCATTAATACCACTGCAACTATATACGGAAGATTATTTGGAACTGGAACGATGGAAGGTTTAGAGGCTACATCACTCTGTATATCAGTCAGCCGTCTCTTTACGCCGTCTAACTCAGGCAACTTCTATAACCTCATAGTCTTCGACTACTTTTTGCTGTGGAGTGTAGAAATGATAATGGACTTCTCTATCTTTCGCATTCTTAGATGATTCTAGCCGTTCACGTCTAATCGACTCGACAACTTTGCTAGCGGCAATTACTACAGCCGGTAACTTCGTTGCATTTACATCGTCAAGTTTCGCGTCTAGCATGTCAACGGCTCTTGCCAGAAGATTTAAAGACTTGTCATGAGCCAAACCTAGCTTAATCTGGCTCTCATTGTTCGCAAGGATTGTGTCTAGGTTCGGCTCGTCTTTAGCGGGCAATTCAATCGGCAAGGAATTCACCTTGCGCAGCGGGCCGGTGAAGAGCTCCATTGCCTGCTTCGCAGGCTGCTTCGCAGAAGAAGACTTTAATTTATTGATTAAATTGAGAGGTGAGTTTAATCTAGCAACGGCGTCAGAATCTGAAACAATCATTTCATAACCTCACTCTACCGTTCGCCATCTCTCTCCAAGATCTAATGATTTTATCCCCTGAAGCTACTCTTCCATTAGGAGATTGCTCTCTCCTTCTCAGAAGCTCTATCTGTCTAACTTTTAAATAAGTTGCCTTCTTCACTTCCCAATCCTTCTTATTGTCACTACATGATCCTTGAAATAAATGTGTATAATTCATACATCCTTTTCTATCACAGTGATGAAGAATATATTTAACTATCTTTCCTACAAATAATCTGTAAGATAATATATGAACTGCCTCATGATTAAAATTTCTATATTCAGACCAGTCTTCATTTGTTACCCAACAACCAGTATCATGTAATATTTTAACTTTCCTTAATAATCTAGTAGCTAACTCTATACTCTCCTCATCAATATGTTTTAATCTAAAAATTATTATATATGCTATTTCTTCTTCTGTAAATGTATCTCTTGGCTTTACAAATACACGTCCCCTTCGACTTTTCATCCCCCATTGTAGGTCGAACGTCTTGAAAAAGTCAAGGGGGTTTTTGTTAAGGTTTTGGGGCCGTCTGAAATTTTCAGTTGCTCATTTTTTATTTTTATTTTTTCTGTAAAACCACTTAGAATTCAATTGAAAATGATTGAGTGAAATATAGACATTCCGCACTGTAAGACATTTAACATCCACAATATATGGTGGGGTGTCCCTGGGGGGTCACTCCTAATAGGCTGTAGTCATTCAATGCACCGATTACACTGTCTGAATCAAATAACTACAGCACCTAGCGGCAAAGTCTAATGAAACTGAAGTTTTCAGACGGCACAGTCAATGCAGTATAAGAGAGCAAGGAAGGTGAGCTAATGCAGCTCTTGAACTAATCGCTAGCGGTAAACCATTTCATTGGAGCGATATAAATCATGTATGAATGCACTATCTGCCTCACTCTCAACTCTGACCGTCGAGAGCATTGCCAAGTGTGCGGCGCGACTCCTGCGAAGTATTCGTGTCTCGGCATTCCTTCCGTTCTGAATGCCAATAGTGATTTCATTTCAATCATTGCCGCACATGGCGTAGAGAGGGTCGGCAGCTATCATCACACTCGAAGCAACATGAAAACTGTCACAGCGGATTATTACGCGGAAGGTGCAGAATGAGTCAAGCCATTTTCGTTATCTCATTCTGGCTGTTACTCGCTTGCGGTTTGTTTGGTTTTTGAACAAAAAAATAGCCTGGTTGGATTTTACTCCTTCCGGGCTATTCTCATTTAGTCGTCGCTACGTCCAAATCCAGCTTGCCACATCCTATCCCATCTGATAAATGCTCTTACGCATCTGGGAAAGGATAGATACTTAATGTCCAGCTTGACTGCTCTCAGCAATCCATAGACACGAAGTAATTGCATTCTCAAGCAGTCACCGGAGTCGCTTCTGCAAGGCGTATTGCGTCAATTCCCTTCTGAATGCCAGGCTTCAAAAGCGAAACCGCATCCTCGATTGAAACATTCGCATCGTTCGAGTAATTGCGGATGACAATCTTGAAACGCTTCTGCACATCTTCAGGCCAGGAAGCATCAACAAACTCATTCACTGGGTCGGCAGCATTCTTCTCGCTCAGTGAATTGTAACCCTCGACCAGATAGTTCAGAAGTGGGCCGTCGTCGGTAGTCGTGAGTCCCATGAAATCTTCCACAGACTTCGGCATTGTCTCAGGAAGAGAAGAATCGAATGCCTCGTAAGTGAATGGAACTGTTGAACGACCGCGAGTAGTGCCGACTAGAAGTCTAGTTCCCTGACCAGTGCGCTTGGCATTCTCTGCATCAGCAATCTTCTGTTTCGCAGCGACCGCATCTGCTCTCGCCTTCTCTCGTGCTTCTCGCTCTGCCTTCTCTTCGGCTGTCTCGACTTTTTCGGCCATTTTGTGTCTCACTTTCCTTCTCCGTTTACGTCTGTCGGTCGTTCGTAACCAACAAGATAAGTGTAGCACGTTTCTCTTCGTCTGTCAAGCCCTTTCTCTCGCTTCGCTTGCTCAAGGTTGCGATTTTTTGCACCTTGGCTCGGTCTGACAATTAAAAGTATGACACAAAACGATAGACTTGTCAACTATTATTTACCAGGCAGCTACTCGTAACGTTGTCGCTTGGCCCTTCACGTTCCGTCAAGTCTCGTCACGGCAGCGTTCCGGTAGAGCACGCGGGCGAACGTGCCCCTTGGCACCTAACAGGCTGCAAACACGGGCGTTTAGCGGCTTTTTGCGTGTTTTGCGCGCGCCAGTAGCAACGTCAACCCCTGGACGGTGGTAGTATGGTCGTGGTATTCTCTTATATATTTTTTTATATATTATTATATATATTATTATAAGATATAGATATATAAATCACTGTCCCCAAAACAGGACACCGAAACCGCTTGACAACGGCCACCGGGTATGCTATACTCTTAGACATGCAGAGCCTTGCACGTCACGCCGGGCACCTAACGTCAACACGCGCAACGGGTTACGGTCGTATCGGTCTCTCGCAGCAAGGCGTCACGTCACCGAGGGTCGCACAATGATTAACAACGTTACACTCTTACTCCGAATCGAGATATAATAAATGTGGATTAACGCTCGAAAATGCAATCAATGTAAGAGGCTCCTGGACGAAGATGATAACAAATGGTGTAAACAGTGTAAGGAAAAAGAGAAGGGAAAGAGTAAGAGAAAGAAAGAGTCAGCGAAGCTGAGAGATGATGCCGCTGCGCTATTCGGCATCGACAGACACAAGGAATAGGCCGATGTTCGACAGCAAGGAAATAGAAGCATTACGAGAGTCTGTTAACGAGTCTATCAGGAATCAGGCTCGGCAGAACGTAGTTCTGGGCAATCATAAAAACTTGAGTCACATAGCCGCAAACACCAGTGGCTCGTTAGAGATTTACAAGTCGCGCAAGTTTATCCTGATAATGGATAAACCAAAGTCTTTAGCCGGATTTGACTGGAACGAGATTAGATGCTGTCTGTGTGATAAAGTGATTGACTGGCCTGCGTGGTATTACAACGTCAAATACAAGGTTAATCACTTTCACTATTTCGTGTGTTTCGACAGTGCGTCACCGAATAAACCATCGTGTAAGTGTTATAGGAGAGAATAGATTATGAGAATTATCGAGATTAGAATACAAGTAGCAGATGAAAAAGTAATAACTGAGATTGAGTTAGCAAACTTTGCAGAGACAATAAAGGATTATATCTATGATTTAGAGGATTCTGCAATACAGGATGTTACATACGAGATTAGAGACGATTATCAAGATGATAGTTTGACGGCAAACTCGGCTTTTAATAAGGAGAAGTAAGATGACTTTCCACAATAACCCAGGAATGACAAACGAACAGGGACAAGAAGTAAAGAAGGTTTACAAGCATCAACCGCTAACGTTTGACCACTATGGTATTCAGTGCTCAATCAAAGAGAATGGTAAGATTACACTGACAACGGGAGTGCATACGGATAAGGATGGAATAGAAAATTGGGACAAGATTACAATTCCTGCGAGTCTGGTCTTTAAGCTTGTTCAGGCAATTCAAATGACTCGAAAGATTGACCTAGTTCCGGCTAGTGCAGTAAAGTCGGATGATGAAGTAGCTTAGTTCTCTGAGAGCCGCTAAGTGCTATCATTTAGCGTCTCAATTGAGCACTAACCATGATACGGTCACAGCAACATCAGCATTGAGCGAACAGCGAAGCTGGCAATGTCCAAACTGCAACGAAGAATTAGGAGAATTAAATCCATGGTGCGAGTTTTGTTATTTTGATTATGGAACTAAAGTTTACAATCCAGACGTTACATATGTTAGAGATATTAGAATTTATCATCTTACGCAAGGAGACAAACCTATGACACCAGGAGAAGAGTTATTCGCTAAATTCTTCAAGAAGCATACTGACATTATGCTTGTGAAGAATATGACTGGACTAGAAATAAGGAAATACATAGAAGAGTATTCTCTTGTAGCTGCAGAAGCTAGAGCCGCTGTGTATGCTGGCGATACTCTTCTGAAAGACAAAGAGAAAAACGGCAAGACTCAGGGATTTGCCAGGAACGCGAACGCGGACGAAACAACAAGCAATGCAATAAACATCATCAAGACGAAACGACTCTCTCGCAAAGAGCAGATACAGAAACAGATAGATGAATTATACAGAGCCGCTGGCAACCCAGATGCGGCTAAAGATGCCGAAGCTGCTGTCAGTGCAAGGAATCTTTCAGGCGTTGTGAACAGAGTGCGGGATACGCGAAAGCCGAATCCGTTTGCCAAAAAAGTTACAAGAGAAGATGAGGCTATTGCGGCTATTCTCACCGGAGATACCGCGAAACTTATTGTCCGTGCAACAGAGCCGCAGGCTACGCCAGAAGTTAAAAAGCCAATGTATAAGAATCCTTTTGCTAAGAAAGAGAATAAATAATGCATACACAACATAATATTACTAAGTGGATTCTAGTTCCATGCCCTTGCTGTAACGGTAGACGCAAGGTTATCAATGGACAATGGCTAAAGAATATTCGTGAGAATGCTCAAATGGACCAAAGAGCATTCGGCAGAGAAACTAATACTTCAGGTCCATACATTAGCGATATTGAACGCAATCGTAGAGATTGTCCTTCTGACATTTTTGAGGCTTATCTCCGATTAAAGGTGAGCTATAGAAGAGTTCTCCCAGAAACGCCGAAGAAACCAATGTATAAGAATCCATTTGCTAAAAAGGATAAATAATGACTATTGCTTATATGAGTGACGAAGGTATTTTCTCAGAGGTAGACATAAAGCCTAACACAATGATATTTGTAGAAAATAACTTCATTAAGTTCGTAAACACTAATAATGATATACAAAAGATACATGTAGGACAAGTGAGAACTATAAGATGTCATTAACACAAATACTCCGACAAGAATGCCCCGAGTGTAATAAAATCGCAGTCGAAGCTTCTCGTTTTAAGTTTGGTGGGCAATTAAGAATTAAGCTTGCTTGCGGTCATGTCATTAAACAGTCTATCGTCAAGAAAACGACCGATGCAGCGTATGAATCAATCATATTCTCTGATGGTGGTAAACCTAGACCATATCAGATTGAAGCTATTCGTTTCGCGGAAGACAGCAATATTCGCTGTATCATTGCAGATGAACAAGGTCTAGGTAAGACGATTGAATCGGCTGTATTACTTCGCCTTCATCCAAAGAAATTACTGCCAGCAGTGATAGTATGTCCTGCTACAGTGAAACTGCAATGGATGCGTGAAATACATCGTATCTGTGCAGTAAACGGTGCATACGATAAGACATTTCTCACACAAGTAATATCATCCGGCAAAGAAAGAGCAATGCCAGGCTTTCAGATTTATGTCGTAACGTATGACATTCTGAAGAAAGATGACCTCTTTGAATACCTGCCGGTAGGCAGCATCAAAACTTTAATAATCGACGAATGCCAGAAAATCAAGAATCATCTTTCTGATAGAGCGAAAGCTGTCCAGCGCCTTGTGCGGAATCAAGAAATTGAACACATTCTGCCAATGAGCGGCACACCAATTAGCAATAATGCCGCTGAGTATTTCACTGTTCTAAACCTTGTAGACCCAAAGAGATTCACACATTTCCAGAAATACATTGATAACTACGTTGACTCGTATAGTGACGGATGGAGTAATAAATACGGCGGATTGAAAGACAAAGACAAGTTTCACGAAGATACGAAAGATTTAATCATCCGTCGCACTAAAGCTGAAGTATTAAAAGACTTGCCAGCAAAAGAACGCAAGTTTCATCACGTCGAATTGAATAAGAATTTGAGCAAGGAATACGCGCAAGGGATGAAAGAGTTAGAAGCTTCATTCTACGAAGAAAGCGATTTCGGGCCGAATGACCCGAAGATTGCAATAATGTCTAAACTTCGTCACATTACAGGGCGGAGTAAGGTTGTAGAATGTGTAGACTTCGCTACAGAATTTCTCTTATCAACAGATAGAAAGCTGGTAATCTTTACACATCATCAAGATGTAATGGGAATGCTAGAAGTGAAGCTTAATGAATACATGAAAGACGGAGGTTTTCCAAAAGTCATTACATTACAAGCTTCAATGTCTGGAGATGAACGTCAGAGAGCAATTGATAAATTCAAGTTACCTGAGAACAGATTGATGCTCTGCATCTTCACCGAGGGCATTAACTTGCAATTCTGTTCTGACGCAGTAATACTTGAAAGGCAGTGGACACCAACAAGAGAAGAACAAGCCGAAGATAGATTTCACCGTTTCGGGCAACAGAATAATGTAAGCATTACATACATGATTGCAGCCGGAACCATCGATGATTTTTTCACTGAACTTGTAGAGATTAAAAGAGCAAGGATTGCAGCAACAATGGATAATCAAGAAGTGATTTGGAACCAAGCGTCACTTATGAAAGAACTTGCAGAAATATTGGTCACTCGCGGCATGAATGCTTGGAGACTTTAAAATGAAAATCTTCAAAGTGACATTTGAGTTTCATCAGAAAGATACTGTTACAGTAGAGTTTGTTAAAGAATACTTTGAGAAGGTAGCAAAAGAAAAAGTTCATAATCCTGTTATTGTGGAAGTTGAAGTAATTCAAGAGTTTGATGAGGAGAAATTATGAGGAGTTTTAAGGTTGTAGTATATATTAATTCAAATGATGAGTCAATCTCGAAAAGAAATTTGGAGAATATTATTAGAGACGCTCTAGATGATGGATTAGATGATGAATTAGAAAATATAAGTTTAATGACAGTAGAAGAAACAGAGACAGACCATGATGACTCTTAAAGAATTACAATTACTAGAAGGACTGCTCGAAGCACTCTTCCGAAAATGCAAGAGTGATGGATTACGAGAGCCAACTTTAGAAGGAATTAGAATTGTTAAAAGAGAAATGGAGAATTCTAATGATTCGTAGAATAGTTACAGATGGTCAAGTCTTTCGTATTCAGTGCTGTTCAGATGGCCGTGATACCTCAATCATGGATAATTGGACATTCTATAAGATAGACTTCTCAACGTTGGAAGCGGCTAAGAATACAATTCCAGAACATAGATGGACTCATAAGATGATGAAATGAAATATGATCTAATTATCAATTGGGTAGATGGTGAAACAACGAGCAGACTTTACACTTCTAGAAAGGAATTACTATTGCCTTTCCTTGAACAGTATGACCATGAAGGTTCTAATGTATCTTTAAATGCAGTAGTAACTGATGAAGAAGTCTATAAGTTTCTGAAAGAAGAACTAAATGACTGATATTATTAAATCTCCTAAAGCAAATATAATCCTTGACGCCTCAAAGATAGACTTGTTCGAAACTTGTCCTCGACGTTATTATTTCAGACACATTAGAAATAAGGGACTTCCTGTAATTTACAAGAATAAAGCTCTAGACTTGGGCGGACTCGCGCATGAAGGTTTGGCAATCTATTACAGAATGCTTGGAGAGGGAAAGCATTTCTCTGAACGAAGCGAAGCGTGCCTGATGAAGATTAGGGAAATATCATCCGACCCGATGCAATCAAACAGTGAACCGGAAGAAGTCAGCCGCTTGCTACGTGCCGTTGAAGAAAATGTAGACTATTGGAGAAGTGAAGATGAGAACACATTAGAGATTTTAAACGTAGAAACTCCATTCGCTTACACTCTGTATGAGGATGACTCAATCCGTATTATCATCAGCGGCAAGATAGACCTATTAGTGAATCAAAAAGGAATTGGTAATCAATCTTCGTATAGTCGATTACCCTACGACCACAAAACATATTCACGCGACAGCATGATATTGAGAAAGAGCAATCAATTCATCAACTATTGCAATGCAACAGAATCCAATTATCTAATAGTGAATAGAATCGGCTTGCAAGACCCAGACGTGAAAAAGCCAATACCCGCAAGCGAGAAATTTAAAAGGTTGCCGCTATCTTATGACCCCATTTACATAAATGACTGGAAAAACAATCTTACGAAGATGCTGTTACAACAATATCTAACTTGTGTAGCTGAAGGCTATTGGCCGGAAGTTTCATCGAGCTGCAACAAATTTAACCGTCTCTGTGAGTATTATTCAATTTGTGACAGTAGTGGACAAGAAGCCAAAGATTTCAAGTTGGAAAATAACTTTGTGGAAGTTGAAGAGTGGGACGTTACAAAACCTCTAGGAGTTGAGTAGTGATTTGCTATACATATATGGAATTGCCAATTGGTAAGACAGTAACGAATGATATGACTGATATGAATGCAGCTTGGCATTATGATGTAACAGTATTAGTTGTCAGAGAAGCGACAAGAGAGGAATACTTGGAACAAGAAAAAGACAATCCAGCATTTAAACATCATATTATAGACCGTTCGGATATTAGATTTTATGAAGTCTTAATGGACTAACAACAAGATTCATTGCTCCAGAGCCGTTATATGTCTGTGAAAGTGGCAGAACCTAACAGTAGTGCTTATGGAGTGATGATAGATTCAGCCGCATTCACATTGAGCAAGTCTTCGGACTGCCGTTGACTGCGGCTGAATCGCTTTCTCTGAAAGAAACAGATGATAAAGATCGACACTCATGAGTTAGCTTGGGCTGCTGGATTCTTTGATGGAGAAGGCTCAACAACTAAACCTAGTGGAAGAGCTAGAAGTATGGCTCCAGTTATTCAACTGGGACAAGCCGAGTCTTTTCCATTAGAGAGATTTGTAAAAGCTGTAGGATTTGGATATATAAGAACATATAAAGATAAACTTTATAAGAAGTGGTATTTTTATATGACTATTACTAAATTTGAGCATTCTCAACAAGCAATATGTATGCTGTGGAAATGGTTGGGACCGACTAAAAAAGCACAATATAAGAAAATAGCTATACCCTTCATAAAGAATCATATTAAGAATAATTACAGTATGAATCCTAAAGCAATTGAATCTAGATATCGTTATCATCATGGAACGAAAGCAGAGCAAGCTTGGAGAATGATGAAAGGTTTGCCACCTAGATGACAAAAAGTAATCATATTCATAAATATAAGAGGCTCCGTTATAAAACTGGAAACATTATCTTTTTTTGTGTTTTACCAGATTGCAGTAATAAATGCAACATCGCATTAGCTCTCGGCAAGCGTTCAATCTGTTGGCGATGCGGTGAATCCTTTATCATGAGTGAATACGCGCTTCGACTGGCAAAGCCGCATTGCGATTCATGTCACAAACCTAAGAATGGATTAATAGAAGTTGGTCCCGGAATTTTACAAGACTCACTTCTATTAGAATCTATGCATCCACAACCAGAACTAGAAGAATTAAGTTTAGCAGAGAAGATGCAAATGGAGATCCACAAAGCTCAAGAAAAGGAGGAAGAAATTTGAAACTTAGTCAACTAACTCCAAGTAGAAATATATCAATGCTTCTTAAAGGAGCTAATGGAATGGGCAAGACTATAGCCGCTTGCACATTTGCCTCTGAAGGACCTATATACGTATTTGATTTCGATGGTAGAATGCTTCCAGTATTAACTTTCTTCAAGAAACATTGTCCGGAACTGCTAGATAATGTTAATTACGATACATACAGTAGCCACAATGCTAATGAGTTCTTAAACAAGCTAATTGGATTCAGCAAAGACTGTCCCTATAGAGCAGTTATAACAGACTCAATAACCAGTCTCACAGCCTCAGCAGTTAATTGGTCATTGGGATTCAGAAGTCCAAAAGCCAGGAAAAGCGATGGACCTAACCTCATTCCAGACTTTGATTCTTACAAGGTGGAAACCAGCCTAGTCAGTCAAGCTCTTGACATAATGAAAACTCTTTCGTGTCACGTAATAGTAACAGCTCATCCTCTGCCATCATTGAGTATGACTGGTTCAGGTGGTAGTATGATTGTGAGCAAAGTAGTATCTATTGTGAGCTATGGACAGAAAGTTGGAGCAATAGTTCCTGGATATTTTAATGAAATTTATCATTTTGCTAGACGCGTTGATTTTAATGATAATACGAATAAGAGAGTAGTGTTTACGGATCAAATAGGAGACGACTTTGCTAAAACCGCCTTAGACATTCCTGGAGAATTTGATATAACTAATAAATTATTTTATAGTGTATGGAAAGACTTGCTAGATAAAGGAGACACAAAACAACCAAGCAAAGAGCCGCAAGCACCCAAACCAAACCCATTTAATAAAACAGCTAACGACACGCAAACCACGACAAACTGGAAAGTTTGAGGCACACAATGAGAGTAGTCCTTTCACCAGAAGATCTGAAGGAAAGAGAAACAATCCTACCAGGGTGGTATCCGGCTGAAATCACCAAGTATGATGAAGCGGTAGTTAAGGATAAAGATGATAAGCCTTCTGATGGTTCTATGAACAGTATCTTCTTTTTCACTATTATAGACGGTCAATATAAAGGTCGAGAACTGCGTCGATACTTTAATGAGAAGGCATTAGGAATGGGTAGACATCTCTACGCTGTTCTTGGCTTTCCTAAGACAGCAAATGGTGGATATGAAGTATCAAGTGAATTGTTTCAACAAACAGTTGGACATAAGATGATGATTTATATCATTAAGGATAAGAAGACTGGATATGATACGATTGAGGATTACAAGCCGTTGAAAGCAGCGTAGGTTAGTCTTTCCCGGCATGGCGAAATTGGAAGACGCATCTGATTTAAGATCAGACGCTGAAAAGCGTGAAGGTTCGAGTCCTTCTGCCGGGATTCTTTAATGTCTTCAGAACCAGACTGGCTTAAACAAGCAAGACAGACAGCCGATTATCACCGCAAGCAGAGACTCACTCACGATAAGAAATGGACCCTCACTCAGACAGCCAAGTCGCTAAGACGCTCCTTGGGATCAGTATGTGAAGATATTTTATTGGCGAAAGAATCGAAGATTTATGATTTAGAGCAGTTCTCATACGCCTACGAAGCTCTCAACTTCATTAGATTAAAAAAGAAGGAGCGAGAACTTGAGAACTGAATGTGTCGCTTGCGGCAAACACTTATTCACTATAAACTTCAATGATAGAGTGTGTTTAAATACAAAATGTGAAATGTATGATAGAATAGTGACGATGTATAGAGAAGATTTAGATGATGGAGAAGAATACTTTCCAGATGATTACGAGGACTAATGCCTCAATACATCCCTGGCACCGGCCCCGTAGACCCAAAATTAATGATAATTGGAGAAGCGCCAGGAAAATATGAAGATGAACAAGGTCAGCCGTTCGTTGGTCCCACAGGACAGATTTTAAATGATCATCTCTTCAAGGCTGGAATACGTCGCTCAGATTGCTTTATAACAAATGTAGTTAAATTCAGACCGCCGTATAACGACTTGAAAAAGCTTCACTTGATAGATGTTTCAATCGAGAGGAGCATCGAGGAACTCTGGACTCATGAAATCAACAAACTCCATCCTAATTGTATTTTGGCAGTTGGCGATCTTGCTCTCCAAGCTGTGTGTAATGTCTCTGGCATTCTTAATTATCGCGGAAGTATTCTTTCCGCCAAAGATGGTATCACAAAAGTAGTCCCCACAATTCATCCAGCCGCATTGTTCTCTCGCGGTGCAACAGAAGATGATGAATCTAAAGGCGGATTAAGTTGGGTCTGGAATAAAATTATACAGGCAGACGTAATCCGAGCCGCAGAGGAATCTCTCACAGCGGAGCTGATTCTTCCAACACGCGAACTGAGCGTGATAAGAAACTCTCTTGAATTGCATCGCTTCTTTAGATCGTATGAGAAGCTGGACAAAGCCGCTGTGGACATAGAATCTATCAACTGTGTCCCGTGCTGTGTAGGCTTCGCATTTAATAAACACCACGCCATTTCAATACCGCTTTTAAGACACATCGGAACTAATAAACTGACTGATATGGGAGATAACGAGTTAGAGGAATGTTGGAGAATCATAGATGAACGGCTGCGCCGAACTAAAATCATCGGTCATAACTTCCTCTACGATGAGTACAAGCTTGGACTTATCGGATTTGAATGCCCAACTGTCTATTCAGACACTCTCATTAAAACTAGAGTTATCTTTCCAGAACTCCCAGTCAAAAAATTACACGTTGTCTCTTCGATATGGACCAGGGAACCATTTTATAAGGATGAGGGGAAAGAATACAAGCTGGGAAAAGTCAAGTTTGAAAACTTCCTTAAATATAATGCAAGAGATTGTGCGGTCGAGTTTGAAGTAGACGAAGCACAAGAAAAAGATTTATATGAAATGCAAGAACAGTTCAGCGTTCCGCTGGTAAAATATTACTATGATTACATGATGCGAAAACATAAGTTTTACTTGAAGCTTCAGACAACTGGTAAGCGGATAGATTTCAGCCGCAAGCACCAGTTGCTTATCAAATACTCTGCTATGCAGAAAGAAGTGCATGAGAAACTGGTTGCGGCAATCGGCGATGATATTAATACGAAATCATATCCCCAAATGCACCGTTTATTATATCAGATAATGAAATTTAAAGTTCGTAAGCGTGATCCAACTTCCGAAGACACTATTAACTCGCTAATGAGTAGTTGTAAGAAAAAGGAACAAAAAGAAATCTTAAAGGATGTATTAGAAGAGAGACGCATAAGAGATCAAAAATCACGTCAGATTAACTTTTCGCCAGACTATGACGGAAGAACAAAGAGCGCATATAATATAATCGCTACAGAAACATGTCGTTCATCTACAGGTATCTTAAAGAAACCATTTAGGCCAAAGAAAATAGGATTAGCCGATCACACCATTAGTGCTCATGGTCGATTAGGCAAAGATATTAAATCAATGTTTATAGCTGATGAAGGAAAAGTTATTCTTCAGGCAGATTCCTCACAAGCGGAAGCTAGAGTGATTGCAGTATTGAGTGAGGATTATGAACTCTTACAAGCTTTCGATAGAGTCGATGTGCATAGACGAACGGCTGGTTTACTTTTCGGTTATACACAAAAATTAGAACTCAGTATAAAGTTTCATGATACGATAATAGACAATCTACCAAAAGGAGGAGTTGAGAGATATACAGCTAAAACTGTTCGATATGCTGCATCATATGACATGAAGAAGCATACTTTTATGCTGACTTTCAATACGAATGCACAAAAATTTGAGATTCCTATGGACATTAGTGAGTGGAAAGCTAACCAACTTCTAGAACTTTTTCATAATGCTAGTCCTAAGATTCGTGGTAAATTTCACATTGACATTAAAAACGCAATTGATTCTTCAAGAGTTCTCATCGACCCAATGGGGGGTGTACGTGTGTTTAATGGAAGATTAGACAATAGTTTGTATCAAGAAGCTTTCGCAAATCTTCCACAGAGAACAGTCTCTCATGTAGTTCAAGGTGCCGCACTAAAGATAGACGAAGAACTCAATGGAGATGGTGAAGTTTTATGGGCAGAAGAGAAACATGACTCTCTCACTCTACAGGCTCCAGCAAATAACTGGGAACCATATGCTCGATTGATGAAGAAACATATGGAAACACCTGTAAACTTCAGAACATATTGCACGTTAAAGCGTGATTATGATCTTATTATTCCTTGTGACATTGAAATTTCTCACACCAACTATGCAGAATTTGAACACGTCAAGATATGAAAGGATATAAAGTTTATAAACTATCACAATTAAATAGAGAGTGGGTTAATAATTTTCCTAAAACTATAAATGAAAATAACTGTTGGATACCTCCTAATAGACCTGATGATGAAGGATATGTACCAATACAAGTTGAGAAGGTCTATTTTAGATTACATAGACTCATAGTAGCCATTTATCATAATCTTGATTATAGTGATGCTAAGTGGGATTCTAGACATAATACTGGATGTAGTAGAGCCTGCTTTAATCCAGACCATTTACAGCCAGGCACTCATACAGACAATATGAGAGATAGAAAAAGAGATGGAACTTCAAACTATAAAGAAGTATGTCCTGAATGTGGTGGACCTTATACAACAAGAATAACTAAAACTGGTTGGAGTAAAGGTAAGATAGTAAGAATTTGTAATACATGTAGAATACGTAAGAGACAGGAAAAAGCTAGGAAATTAGGAAGGTGGACATGACATACGTGACATTTCACATTCAAAAAGATAGTAGAATCACTCTGGGATATTGTGTTCATAAATATTTAGATTGTCCATATTTAAGGAAGAGAAAACCAATGCAAATTGAAGGAGAAATTGTCCTACATATTCCTAAATGCTCATCTTGCTATAATAGAATTGAGAAGAAATGACAAGAATATGCATTTTCGCTAAAAGCGAACTTGAAGCCTCTAGGTTCGCGCAAACTCAAAATTGGGGTAGAGAGTGTTGGTTTTATCCTCATTCTATTACAGATTTGCGCTTTAAAAAGAATTTTCATGTATTAGTAGTTGGTATAACTGAATTAGATGGAGCACCAGCGAATTTTGAAGCGGCGTATAACTTAGCATTAGAGAGAGGCCGCATTGGCCGATACTGACGAGCCTAAAACTCTCATAAGCCTAACAAGAGCAGAATTACAAATATTAGTTTATGCAATAGCATCTTCTCAGCCTCTCACTAAAGAACTTGAGGAAATACACTTTAAGCTTTACCATAAACTGCTAGCAAGACTTAATGATGCTTCATGACTTCATATAGATATTACGTCATTCGGCATAAAGCTACTGGCGAGATAATGCCACAGAGTAGAAAGGATAAAGGTTATTCTCACTGGAATCCGAGTCACCCAGAACATGAATTTGGATTAGGATTAGGAGTTCCTAGATTAATAGATACAAGACGTAGAGCTGCAAGGTGCATATATATGTGGGCGTCTAATCCTAACGGAAAACATAAAGGCTATCAGAATCAATGGACAGGAGAATGGGAAGATGACTATGATATTAAACCAGATGGTAGAACGGCTAATGATTTAGAAATAGTAGAAGTTGACGTTATTCTGCAAGAGGTTGAATAATGAGCCATGCAACTGGAGCCGTTAGATTCCCTAATAGTGAAATATATTATTGTGAATATAATGGAACAGCAGATGTCATGTTGCCAAAACTATTTAATACATACGAAGAAATGGAAGCTGAATGGAGAAAGCAAATATGGGAAGTTTGTAAAGATAAGACTCATCAACATCAAATAGTTGAAATAGCAACTAGTTATGGTGGCGGATTTTCGTGGATCGGAAAGGCTTGCATTATTTGTAAAACTATAACAGACTATTTTTCTATCGTAGATCATGATGAAGTTTATTATCATGATAGTTTACCTGAATGGTTTCCTAATCGAGATGCATATAAGTTGTGAGCAACTCCTGGATTCAAGATATTCTAAATGATCACACCGATGTCGAAACTCCCGAAAGCTGGATTTATTGGTCTTTACTCTTTACGATAAGTTCAGTAGCCGCAAACGCCTATACATTGAAATCTTTTAGTGGTAAAGTAACTTATTACCCGAACGTTTACATCATTCTATTGGGCGATAGCGGTCGCGGAAAAGGTTATCCAGTAAATCTTGCTAAGCAATTTCTATTAGAAGCAGATGTAACTAGAGTTATTGCTGGCCGTTCAAGTATTCAGGCGATTATAAAAGAGGCTTCAACTACGCGTAGTACACCAGGGAAGGCTATAATAACAGATAGTCGAGCAGCCATAATCAATGGTGAATTATCATCAGCAATAATAGGCGACCCACAAGCCTTAGAAATTTTAACTGATCTTTTTGATAGAAACTATCATAATAAACCTTGGGTTAACTTATTGAAGGGTGATGGGGCTGAACGGCTAAAAGAACCCTATTTCAGTTGTTTGTTCGGGAGCAGTCCGGCTCATTTCTATAATTCAATTCCACAACATAACATACAAGGCGGTTATATAGGAAGAAACTTAGTGATATATGAAGAGAAAAGAGCCAGAGATTTAGATTTATTAAATCCAGAAGGTGATAATACTGACAATGACTGGTTTCGTGATAAAGCTATTCCACAGTATGTTCCGCATTTGATTAATATAGCATCTAATAAAATGCGTCTTATCCCTGAAGAATCTGCTCGTGTACTTTATAATACTTGGCGAAGCCAGTGGCGTGCGAACGAAACAAGATATAATGATAAAACTGGCTTTATCACTAGAATCCCTGATCATTGCCTTAAAGTGGCAATGTGCCTCTGTTTGAGCAGATATGAAAATCATGGGATTATTATCGAATCGGACGTGACAGAAGCCATACATAAGGTTACAGGATTAATTTATGCAAATACGAAAACGGTTGAAGGAAATGGGATAGACCCCCTAGCGGCTGCAACTCGCAAAGTCATGGATATTCTTATCGCAGCACCAGAAAATCAAATACTGCGGAGAGAGTTATTACAGAAAGGATTTGGTGACTTCGAGCCGCAAGTATTAGACCGGATTATTGATGCGCTGATTGAGATGTCTTGGTGTCGCAGGGAACGTGTAGGAGTTGGCCGTAACATGGATTGGCTATACCATTTGGCCGGAGAACCAAGAGAGAACCTTACCGAATTTCGGAAAAAGAGATGACTGATAAAGTAATACGAACAATCCAAGCTCAAAAAGGAGATACAGTACGTATAAGATGGTTTTTGCCGGATGAAGGTGGCTATTATGATGAAGTTTATACTTGTCCGCCACTTGAAGTGAGGAAGGCTCGTGAAAATGAACAAAAGAAGGAGAATGAATGATTGATTATCTAGGAATGGTAAGAGAGTTTCATGAGAAATATGGGCATTACATAGCCGATAAACCAGAAAGACATGATACTGTTCCACCTATAGTTCATGCTCTGCGACAAAGATTAATTGCTGAGGAATTTGAAGAATTTAAAGATGCAGAAATAAGATTGGAAATTGCAGACTCTTTAGCCGATCTTCTATACGTAGTATTTGGAACTTGTGTGAGTTATGGAATTCCTATTGATGAGGTCTTTAGGGAAGTTCACGAAAGTAATATGACTAAATCAACAGCATTAGATAAATATGGAAAGACTATAAAGGGATCAGAATGGAAACCACCAAATCTGGCAAAAGTCATGAAACTGGAGAGTGCAGGATGAAAGATGTGGAAACGGCTGTGAGAAATGGACGAAAAACAGTTCTTTTAAAGAGAAGAGCTATATTGATTGATTATATGGTGATGAAGACTGAAGCAGAAGATTTTCATGCTGTGGCTGATGCTTCAATGGATTTGCGAGAAGTTGATGCGGAATTGAGAGTTCTGAATGAATACCGTTGACTTCTTGAGAATGTTCAAAAATAAGATTCTTGAACGAATAGGTAATCAGATTACTACACGACAAATAGATGAGATAACTACGGCTTATATGGAAACCCTAGAAGAAGTGATAGGACACAAATGACATTGTTGCCAAGTGAATTCAGCCGCAGCCGACAGTCCTCAGACGAATGGCAAGAGGGTGTCCGATGGGAAAATAGAGTTAAAAAACTAGAGAGTAAAATTGAAAATCTGGAGAGGCTAATGTGGTGGACGATTCTTGGCTATATTACAGGGATAATAGCAATGGCAGCCGTTTTGCTGTTTCATCATTAAGGTTTAAGACTTCGCATGTTTCTCAGCCGCAATGAACCCTGTGGTCTTTCAGGTGTCTTATATTTCATCGGAGCCTGTAAAACTTGTGAAGCAAATTGTTCCGGACTGATTTTACCCTGAGATAGATTAATTCCAGATTCTACGCCAATAGGAAGAAAATGACTAGCAGCATCACCAGCGACGTTAGCACCTTGAGTCAATGCTGGAATATGTTTACCATATTTAGTCTTATCATATAGAGAGCGGCCAGCGTAGTCTGTATTAGTCATCATATCAGTCATAAACTGTAATGGTTCAGAAGCTCTGCTCCGCATATCACTAAACGCCTTGCCGGTATTTCCTTCAACAGCAGCATGAGCAATTTCTAATGGAATTCTAAACATATCCATAGCCGTCCCGTATGGACTAAAATATCTTGTGCGGCCGGCAGAGTCTTTTCCAGTAGCAATATCGAATTCATGCCCGACTTCGTTCTGAAATGAAAACCTACCGTTATTATTAACGGCATTCAGAACGTTCAATGCTACGTAGCTTCCTAGAAAGTTAGCCATTCCAGCAAGATAAACTTTAGCTTCTGGAGCTTTAGGATTTTTAATAGCATCAAACATGCCTTTTCCGAGCCTTATGTTGGATTCAAGCCAATCAGGGGCTAACGCGGCTGCCCGGAAGAGCTTTTGAGTATTCTGAGAACGTTGCAATTCATGTAAGTTTAATCCACCAAAAATATTATTCGTAGCATATCCAGCCGTCTTAGCCGCTTTGCCATGTTCCATTCCAGTCTTTTCGAGGCTTTCCAATAAACCATTATAAGCCTTGAGCTTGAGAGCCGGAATGACCTGCCCGAATAATGGCTTAGGATTAGTTAAAGCATTAATTCCTTTCGTAAGAATGTTATCACCTTTAAACATCGAGGATTGTCCAATATCACCAGTATGAGCTTTCAATCCTCCTTCTTCTATCGCTTTAGCCAAGCTCTCAGCATTAGTTTCGAGAAATTCTGCCGCTTTCTGTGGTCTAGCTAAATAATATGCTGCTTGTCCGAAGCGTCCAGCCGCTTTGAATGGATTAAAGTCTGGTCCGAATACTGTATTTCTAATAGCTTCATTAAACCCATGAAATGAGATTGCCGTTCCGGGGACGTGAAATCCCAAAACTGAACGTGTGGCTTTTGTAGAGAAATTCGCAAGCTTTGTTAAGAAATCATCAGGCTTCTTTGAAACTGCTTCACTGAAAGTTATAGGCTTTCCACCTGATTTAATATCATATGGCATTGCGGCTCCTGGGCCGCTTACTGGTCCAAAATGTTTAGCAAATATCTTATCCAGAAGATCAATCTCATTAGTCTGTAAGTTTGAATCACCATTCATCAATTTGAATAATGTTGCTATTCCACGAGCCTTTTCTGGAGTTGAAATCTGGGCCTGTTTCACTGTGCTAAACAGTGCATTTGATTCATGAGGTGTTAATCCCAATCCTTCACCTGGATTAACTTTCTCATATTCACCCTTTAGAGTTGACATTGCTTTCTTTGCCCAGTCTACTCCTTCTCCGCCCGCACTCTCAAAGTTCTTGAATCTTTCTGCTCTCTGAGTCTTATAAAGTTCTTGTTGTTCTGCATTCATTCCTTTAGATTCAACTAATGAATTTAACAGTTCTTTGACTGAATTTGTGGTATGTTGTTCTTGAGCAGCTCCAAAAATCTTCTGCAAGTGCGGCTTGATTTCATCACCAAAATCTTTAATCATTCTAGCAGAAAAGTCTGCGAATTTGATAGCACCCTCAGCTATATGAGATGCCCCAATAATAGCATAATCAGCTAAGTCATCTGCTGGTATTCCAGAAAGAAGTCTTCCACTTCTGCTCTTAATTCTAGCTTTAGCAGCTTCTCGCGCATCTTGAATTCTACTCGTCGCTCTTTCAGCCATTGATGCTTTTACATCATGTGCTCTTAATTCAGGAATGTCTTGAACTGCTGTAGCAGCTTGCGGCTCTGCTGCCTTAGCAGCAGCTTTATCCGCCAAAGCTTTCTGTCTAGCAATAGCCGCTGCTTTACCAGCAGGTATTTTAGATTGTTGTGCAGCAGCTTCTTCAACAGTTGGAGAATCAGGAAGTTTATATCCTCTCTTTAAGGCTTCTTTCTCTCCGACTGTAGAACCTTCACCAACATCATATTGTCGTCCGCCTAGTTCTGGATTGTTATGGCTGAATTTCGCTAGGGGTTGTTCTGTCTGTCTCACAGAGGGTTCTTCAGTGTTACTAATATCAATAGCCTCATCACCAGGAAAATGTCGAGGCTGTCTTATTGACTCATCAGCATTTAATGAATTCCTAATATCTTCAACACTTTGCTCACCTTTCGGAAGAGCAGAATCCATAAACTCATTAAGATTCTTCAGACTCTCGGGAGAAGCCTTAGATGCGTCATTTAGTTGATAATCACCAGGAGTTCTTGAATCCTCAATCGAAGAATCTGGAGATTCAGCAAATTGTTTATTAGATTTCTCAATGTCTAATTCATCAGCAGTCTTAGGAATTTCTCCGCCACCTCTAGGCAAGGATGCACCAGCTCTAGAAGGAGGATTAGCTATTAATCTATCAGATTCTTTCTTCGCAATAGCAAGATCCTCTGCTGAATATCGAGGCTTTCCTAATTCAGCCGTAGCTTGGGGTTGAATTTGTGAAGCATTATAATCTTTTTCTCCACCAACAGAAACCATATCAGGAGATGGAGATTGTGATTGTTTAATGGAAGGTTCTGTTGGCTTCTCTCCAATAACTTCTTTCTGAAGAGCAGCAATCTTAGCTTGTCTAGCTTTCTCAAATGGATTCGGCTTTGCTGGCTTTACAGCTTCAGAAGGCTTAACTTCTTCTTCAACTTTCTTTGCTGCTGGCAGATTTATGTCTTTAACTGTAGGAGGTTCCATTCTATAAGGAATTTCTCTTCCCTGTCTAATTGGAAGTTCATCTAATGCTTTAGAAGCTCCGCCTTTTAAGGCTCCGGCTCCCATTGCAGCAATGTTCTCTGGTGCTGATATAGTTTCTAATGCCGTTCCAGCTAAACTTCCAAGAAATGCTGCTGGCTGTCGAATAGGAATGCCATGCCACGATTCAGGAAACTTAGATGCAATATTAGTCCATTTATCCTGATCAAATCCTACTGCATTAGTGTCTTGTCTTTTTTCTAAATCTGGACCTGGTTTAGCCTCACTAGACTGTTTTCCAGCAAATACAGTATTAGAAGCCTTGATAGACTTTGCTGGTTTTAATGCTTCAACAGTTTTATTGAATAAACCTTCTGGCTGCGCAGGAGGCATTAAATCTTTATATTGCGGATGTTTAGCTATTACAGCTTTCTCTAATTCATCATCCTTCAAATCATCATAGATGCCAGGATGTTTCTTTCTTATTAATGTCGCCAGTCTAGGCTTTTCTTCTTCCTGCGGAGCAGGTTCCGGCTGATCTTCTGTATTCTGTGGTTGTCTGAATGGATAAGCCATTATTCACCGAGAATCTGATTGAAGATTAATGGGACGGTAATCGACGCATCACCTTTAACAACAAATGAAGGCGTTTTCTTCGAGATTTTATCCCACGTTATCTTCTCATTCGGTTCAGCACCAGAATATCCACCTTCTTCAACGATAGCATTAGTGCATTGTGCGAAATAAGCCCAGTGCTTGACTTTCTCTCCCATATGACAATCTTGTCGAAGAAATGGAACTACGCATATTGCGAAGTCACCAGCAATTCCGCCGCCGATTTGAAAGAAGCCTTTTTCTGCTTTTTCCTTCAAATACCAGTCTGCGAGATAATTCATCGCTTCAATACCGCTCTTAATGATTGAGGATTCAACTTCCATATCTCTAACTAAAGCCGTAAACACATTGCCCAAAGTGCTATCTTCCCATCCAGGTGTTACAATCGGTATTTTCATCTCAGCAGCCGCAAGCAGCCATGACTCGGATGAATCAACTTGATAGTATTTCTCTAATGCTCCATCAAGTAATATCTCACAAAGAAACTCGTGCGGGAACTTTTTATCAGAAGAATCTTTCCATCGTTGAATAATAAGATCCTCGACTTCTCTCATTGCAGTAGCCGGAATCGCTGCATCTGTGACTCGATTAAATTTCTTCTTAGCCAGCTTCTCCTCTTGTTCTTTAGTTAGATCTTTATAATCTGGAATCTGTAAATACGTATCATGTGCGACTAGGTTAAAAACATCTTCTTCCAGATTAGCACCAGTTACACTCAAGCCGGAAACATAGTTTTTTCTAATCATTTTAGCTAATGAAATTCCAATGCGGCCGGTGGACATGGCTCCGGCTAGAGACACGAACATCTTACCACCACTATCAAGCAGATGCTTATATGCGAATGTAGCATTCTTCAGCGTTTGAGCACTATAATGATGATAGTTCTCTCGGACAAACTTAGCTGTAGGGCCTTTTAATTCAACTTCTATTGGTTGTTTCATTTCTCTCGGAAGCATCATCTAATCCCTAGAGGATCATTCTCATCATCGCCACCTTGTTGCGTTGTAGTAGTTCTTTGAGTTCCTTCTGGATTTACACTAGTTGTAGTAGTTTTAGGAGCTTTTTTCTGTTCTAGTTGTTTAGTCAAATTATCAATAGTCTGCTGATGCTGATCAGAAGTCTTCTGGAATTCATGATCCTTCTGAGCCAATTCTAATTTATGTCTTTCTTCCATCGCTGCGGCTAGGTCTTTATGAGATTGTAATTGCTGTTCAGCAGTAACACCCTTAGCGGCTAATGCAGCTTGAGCTTGAGATAATTTGCCATTAGCCTCTGTAATCTTAGCATTCAATTCATCCTGTTTTTGCTGATGAATCTGGTCACTCTTCTGTTGATTCAACTTCTCTTGAGCAGTTTGATTAGCAATGCGTTCTTCGCCCATCTTTCCAGCTTGTGCTAACTTTGCTTTATCTAAATCCATTCCCTGCTGTCTCATGCTCATTTCAGCAGTTTGTTGCGGATTCATCTGTCCAGATTGAGAACCAGGAGTGATTCCAGAACTCTGCTGAGGTTTCTGCATTGCAGCAGTCATGCCATTTAATGTTCTAGTTCCCATTATATCCTGATTAGGATTATTGGGATCGAACAGCATTCTCTGTCTATCTTGTTTCAGACTTAACTCACTCATGAAATTAGCTTTATTCTGAAAATCTCTCATCTCTCTATCTTTTAATTGATTAACAATTCCAAGTGCATCAGTGTTATCTGGTCCTGGTTGACCTGAAATAGAACCAGAAGGATTAGAAGCTAAATTAGACATGAATGTCACATTACACCTCCCATTCTGTATATAGCATTATTCTTATTCTGATCTATATTCTGTTGTCCCTGACCAAGTTGTCCAGCCTGCATCACTTGATTTCCAAACGTGTTAGTCAATGCTGGAGTTGTGCCATAAAGATTCGTTTGTCCTTGAATACCTTGTAGAATATTTCCTCTATTCTGAAATTGTGCTGTTAGATTTCTATCTGCATTTCCTGTTCCCGCTTGTAAACTTCTTCCTGCATTAGCTTCATTAGTTGCATTAACTGCATTCGCATTAAACTCATTATTTTGTGTTTGTGCAGCATTAGCAGTTGAACTAGCCGCAGCATATGGGCTTGCGGCTGCTAAACGATTTGCCGCAACGTTCTGTGCAATTCCAGCATTAGCAGCAGTATCTATTCCAGCAATCTGATTTGATTCATCACGAGCCATTGAAGCCTGTGTAGCATCGAAATTTGGTGAATATCCACCGCTCAAAGCTCTATTACGCTGTAATTCTTGCTGTCCTTGAGCATAAATGCCACGTGTAGGAGCAATGTCTCGTGCTCGAATATCAGCAATTCCTTGAGGTGTATATCCACCTGTAGCAGACAGGTCTTTTAAACCAGCTAATGATGCAGTAACATCTGGAGATTGGGAATAGTTTGCAGTTTGTGGGGTGACATTAGTCGTTCCAACATTAGTTGAAGTTACAGGATTTTGTAAAGCATTTCTTACAAAATCACCATACTGCTTCATTATCGTATCATAGTCACTCGCCTGTTGACTAGCACCAGCCGCAAAGTTACTAGGAGCACCAAATGAAGAAATAGGGAGATTATTTTGTTGCGGGCTGAAATTTCCTCCAATGCCAGGCATTATCCACTTACTCCAATCTCTCCCTCGCCTTCAATTGTGAGAGCAGTATTCACAGAAGCACCACCAACTAAAAAGTCAGTAGAATCTAGCCTTAAATATCCACTCCAAGGAAAGAAACTATTTGCTGGAATAGATAATCCTTGACCAATAACTTCAGTTCCAGCAGCATTGCCACCTGTAGCACCAAGCCAAAGAGAGAATGTTGCCGCTGAAGTTGTCTTATTCACTATTGTAATTCTTCTCAATATGATATACGTAGGACTTGAGCCAGAGTTAACTCCACCCGTAAGAGTAGCTGGATTTAACAGATTGGTAGTTAAAGTATTAGTTAATGCGATCGGACCGAAGCGAAAGGCTCTATTATTCATTTAAGTTGAGACTCCTGCAAGAGCACTCCACAGAGTGGATATCTGGCTTAAAATTGCTGCATCAGTAGCATCAGTAGTTGCAGTTTGAGGTGTACCTGTCTCTGGATTTGCTGGTATAACTGTAGTGTTTGCAGCTACAAGATTAGCACTTCCTACGATAGTTACAGAAGCGTTAACAGCTGCTTGACCTGGGCTATTTAATACTTGATGTGCAAGCTGAACTCTCAAAGTGTGATTAGGAGTAGTGTTAACTTCTGCCAACACTACTAATGCAACTTGTGTCATAAGATATTGTACACGATCAAGAAAAGAAGAATCATGAGCGAGAGCCATCTGAATTACTGCAGTTCCATTTGCCATTCTAACCCTCTATGAACATGGAAACCACGACGTTGACGAAGTTTGATAAATAAATCTAAATGTACTATCTACAGCAGCCGTTGTTGGAGGTGCTACAACAGTTGCACCACTAGGAGCATTGACAGTTAATCCAGTTATTATCTGAGTAAAAGAGAATCCAGTAACTTGACCATCTACAGGAGAAGGTGGAAGAGTAACAGTTAATAGTGCCAATCCAGCTAATGGATTGATAATCGCACGCGATTGATTCGCGCTCATCGTCACCGTCCCGCCTGTGACGGGGGCGTATATCTGATACGTCTTGTCGATTTCTGCGCCAGAATGCGTGTAACTAGAATAGGTAATGGCAGCATCTGCATTTTGAGCACGATTACGAATCTTGAGAATACCATCAGTTGCCCCGTCTAATCCAAAACCAACTGTGGCTGTGGAATCGAGAAAGTTCCATTGACTCGCGGCTGGCATTCCAAAGAATCCAGAACCAAGATAAATACGTTGTGCACCTGTTGATAGCAATAGAGATGATGATGACGTGCCAACGATAGTCAGTGTTCCATTTGAATTAAAGGTATAAGGAACAACAGTTCCACCTGGAGTAATACGATGAATTAATCGTATGACGGATGTTGGAGCCAATCCAGAACCTAATACGACATCCGCAAACCATTCATCAAGATTATCTGCTGCTACTGCCGTCGTATTCCAAACGTGACCTTTGAAATGTATACGTGGAGCTGTTTGAACTGGTACTATAGATGTAGAAATAGTATCATTAGAAATAGTTAATCCATCAGTTGAAGTAGACCCTATGGCATCTAGTCCTATTGAAAGGGCAGCATTCCCAGAAAAATCACTTTTCCGAATCTTCAACAGTTGGTCGGTGGAGAAATCCAGTCCAACACCAATCGTAAGTAATGAGTTATTCAACACCAATGTTGCATCGACAGTCGAATAGAGACGGCCGAATGTACTTGCCCCAGCCGTGAATGAAATCGTGGACCCTATCCAGAGACTATGAATAGCAGAACCCGATTGTCCAATGTTTTGGGAATTATCTGTGGAGGGACGCAAATCTCCTGCATTCCCCGCCCCATCGGTGCCCATGATATCCCAATAGCCGCCGCCAAGCGCATTTCCAATTCTAATTCGACGAACAATTCCAGTTCCTAATGCTTCAGATAAGATTGCTAAAGTTGTACCAGAAGCCCCAATTGAAAGTCTCTCATAATTTGAACTGTCAGTAAATGTTCTATAAAGTCTTAAAAAGAAATTAACATCATCCCATACTAACTTTGCTGGATCTTGAGCTAAACTTCCCGATGGACCAGAAAAAATGACTGATCCGGCAGTGAATAGAGTATTTAGATTCTGAACTGAGATAATTGGTGAGACAAAATCATCAGAACTAGAAGCTGAATTCTCTCCATCTATTCCAGGCAGTCCTTGTGGTCCCTGTATTCCCTGAATACCTTGCAGTCCTCCCCCAGCTCCGCCGCCAGAAATAATAGTGCTAACTTGTTTATTTGTGGATATAACATGTCCGATTAAATCATGCAAGAGTTGATGTAATGGGTTATCTTTAGTTTGTAGACCTGTATTTAATAAAATTGTATAGAGACGAGAAGCGTCAGCAGCCATTAAGAAGTTTCAGGCCAAGATTTGGCAACTGGTTTAATAAAGACTATTATCTTAGAAATTAAAAAGCTCTCACCCAACTGCGTTGTCTGTATTTCTAGTTTAGCCCGTTGTTGAGTAAAATTGCTTAATCTATTCGGTTCTACTGCTGTTGCAGCATTTAAAAATACTGGAACCATCACGAAACTCTGGACTTCATCAAGAGAGAATAGAGTTAATTGAAGATTTGCCGAACCTGTAACACGTAAACGAACAGCTCCATAATGATTAATGACTCCCTCATCTACAGATTTCTTACTTGCCATGATAATTACGGAATAAATCCTGTCTTAACAAATGGATTAGGAATTGCCATACTCACTATCTGAATAGGATTAGTTCCTTGAGCGTAGAGGCTATCAAATGTCTTTCCAGGAGTTAATACATAAATTCCAGTTCCATCAGTGAAATTGATTGTAGGAAGAGAGCCGAGAGGAACTGAACCAGTAAACTGTGTTCCATCTCCAACAACGTTAATAGATATCTGAACAGCACCATCGAAGTTTGGTGCATTAAAAACATACTGCGTAGGTGATTGAGAAGTCGGAGAAACACTCACAGTAAAGGGATTATTAGAGCTGTCGCGATAGAAAACTGTAACAGTAATATGAGATAGATCCATCCCATTAGAGCTTCCTGGACCACCAGAACTAATAGTGATAGGATCTCCAACGCTTGTTAGCAAGTTTGCTGGATTCAACGTAGCTATGAATTTGACTATTGCATACGTTCCTTCAACTCTAAGATTTGAAAAGACATTTCCGGCAGTATCCCCACCTGCACTAGTAGTAATATTAACCCTAAATCCCATTCCATTAAAGAGAATATTAAACATAGGTGGAATAGTTGCATATGGATAACTAGCAGTATTAACAGTGCCATCATTTCCAGAGTCTTGTTGCAGATAGAAATGAGCAACACCAGTTCCAGTTGTAGCACTAGAAAAACCATCTACTTTAACAACTGCTGATGTAGGAATAAACCCACTCGGTAAATGTTGATAGTCAATTGGAGTTAATGAACCATCCAGATAAATAGATGGATTAGGAGTAGTAGAGAATCGTACAGTCTGTGCAAGACTATTGCCGCTTCCAGCCGCATACACACTTGATTGTAGAGTTTGTACATTAGTAGGATCAGTTACAGCTCCAAAGACAGTGCCACCTTCGATGCTAACAATCCATCCAGCATAAGCAGCCGGAGCAGGATCAAATATGCTCAGAACAGGAGTTCCACCCTGACTCAGCACTGTAGGTCTAATAATAAAAGAGCCCATTATAGAGCAGCTCCGAGAATGACATCACTAATATTTTGAATCGCTATTGTATTAATCTTTGGGTAGAATGACCAAGGAGCCCATTTAACATTCTTCCAATCTATTCCATTAACATAATCACCAACTAGAAGATTTTTAGTTGGAAGAACACAATAAATCTTCTTTGAAATAGACTCATTGACAATTTGAATTGAATTAAACTTAGTTCTGTCAAGTTTCTTCCAAAAATCACTAATTTTCCAGCTCAATTCTGGAGTCACATATTTTCCATTAAATTGACTAATTCCTTGATATGTTGCAATCAGCAAGAAATCTACGGAGGATGAGCCAGAATCTAAAACTGTAGCAATTCCATGAATACTCGTTCCTAGAGCATTATCAATAACAATAAGAGGCCAAAAAGACGGCTCCTGACCATTATCAACGTAGCTTAGAGTCCTAGCACGCTTAAATAAATAGAACGTATCACGATATTCTTGCGCATTTGTGATAGGATTGCCGTCCAGTGGTGCTATAATTAATCCAGAGATTTGGCTAATAGCTTCCGGCTGACCAACTTGACTTAATAGAGCTAGTGAAATGTCTGTAAATGTTGCCGCAACGACTAGTCTATTATGATAGAGATTGAGAACTGCTCCAGCCGGAATCGACGTATAATTGTTTAGGAGTGCTGAGGCATCAGCTAGCAAATCTGCATCATAAAATGAGATGTTATTTAGAAACGTATCAGTATTATTGTTGATAACTGCGCCTGGGACAAAGAAGAATTCGTAATCGAGAGGGTTTGAATCTAGTACGTACTCTGCAGCTGGAATAGCTATGGTTGATACAAGAAGTCTCTTTGTTACTGCTGCACTACCACTTGTGGGAATACTACCGAAACTTACAGAAGTTCCATTAGTGATAAATGGTGTGAGAATTGACGGAGGAGCGTTATAACCGGAAATCGTCTGAGAAACAATTCCGAAAATGTGCTGTCCTGGATCTGTATGTCCTCCTATTCCATTCGCAACTGTCATTGTTCCGATTAAGCCAGCTCCGGCTGCTTTCCTAGCCGCAGTGCCATCACCAGCGTATACGTAAACTGATTGACCAGACATTCCTTTAGCAATAAGATTAGTTCCAGTAAATGCTGTATTAGCAGTTGGAGCAGCAGTCGTCAACGTAGCATCAGCATTCGTATCTGCGTATGCAATCGTAGTATTATCTGCAAGTGTATGATCTAATAGCAATGCTGCTAGATTCACCTTAGTTCTATAAATATTTCTAGAAGTTGCAGAACCAGTAGGATCTGTAGGAATAGAAGTTAGATTAACCTTCTCCATTGCCGTAGCATTAGCTGCTGGCGCTTGCTGAGCTGTTATTAATTGAGCATCACTTACAATACCAATAATCCAAGATGTACTACCAGTAATAAGAGGAATTGTACTAAATGGAATCTGACTCTCAAGATAATAAGTAGCTCCATTTGCTACAGTTCTATAAACATTTACTAATGTAGTTGTATCAGTAAATATTGGGAATGCAGATGACGGCTGAAGTCCAATACCATGAGTTGCGGCTGGAGATACGAACCCTATACTTGCGCTACCAATATTTGTTTCTAATCCTTGTCTCTGATAAGTGAATAACCATTTATATGTAGCTCCAGGAACTAGAACATTACCACCACTAATGCCTAAATCTGATATTATTGCTGTGACAACTGGATTAGCTAATGCTGCAAGTGTAGTGACTGTAGTTATTGCTGATACAGTCGTCTCTCCAAGAGGATTTACAAATGTACTTGCATATTGATATACTCCTGCTGATAATCCTGTGCCGCTAACGACTTGTGCGAGTAAAGCTGATGGAGGATTGAGAGCAGGTTGAGAAAGTGCTATTGGAGAAATATAGCCACGTCCGGCATATGGAACAAACGCAAAATCTGTCATTCCTGCAATAGTTAAAATAGGACCGTAAACGAGTGATGGAGAAACGACATGGTAGATATTGCCATTATTGCTAGCGTCTATAGCTAGAACTATTAATGTATTAGCCGTTTGCGTAGCATAATTGTAAATTCTTATAATATTATCTAATGGAACATTGACAGTTTGACTTATTCCAATCCCAGGACGAGTTCCGAATGCGTTTCCTACGAAATCTATATTGTTACAATCACTAAAATGATCTATTGGAGTATTGTCTATATCACCACGTTGCCACAATCCATTAAAGGTGGAAATTTCTATTCCCTGATGATCCCTAACTGGCATTTCAGTACACTACGCCTCTACGCTTATAACTTGCCCTAAATGGTCGTCTGCGAGTCGTAATAGATTGCATTCCCTTAATTGGGATCCCTAATGCGCGCGTTAATGCAGTTCCAGCTAATGAGTCGAGAGCAGCCGCTCGTGACCCATTTTCTGCAATGAACATTGCACAGAGCGCCGCTGTTTTATAATCTAGATATGTTCCGATATTCGTAAATGGGAGATTTGTATTTATAGCTCCAATAAGAATTGGTGTATTAAACATGTTAGAGACATAATCAATCTTCAAATCGATGATGCTGTTAGCGGCTATTAACTGTACATCTCCTTGTTCCAATGCCCAAATCAAGAACATGGAGATAGTAGTATTATCTTCTAAATAATGAGGAATAAAATCCTTCTTCACCATAGGAGTCCAATTATTCAATCCTGTAGGACTCTCCCATAGTTCTTGAATTTCTATCAAATCAGCCGGAAGCGCCGGAGATGTACTAAATCCTATCTCATTAACTCCCACTGGTACGGTGATTGCAGCTGAAACCTCATTTGTTACTGGTATTCCATTTAACTCGAAAAGCTCCTGTAATTCATTAAGAGCCAAATTGAGCATCGGCAAGCAGACAGTATTCGTGTATTGTGTTTGTGAGAAGTCATTCATCAGTCCTGCAACTGTTACAATTATATCCGATGGTTTAGGCATACACTAAACGGCAAACTTTACATCTTTGCCCATTGGATGCGATGTATCAACAGCACGACAGACTCCGCAAATAGGATAATTTGGATCTTTGAGATTTCCACAGAACTTGCATGGAACTTTCTGAATACTCTGGAAATCCTTCAACCAAGGCTTGTCGTCTAAATGCAAACTTCTCGCTGCCAGTCTCATATCATCCATAATGACAAGAGGATTTCCATTTCCTCTAGCCCAGAGAGAATCAGCCAAACGAATCAGAATCTGATACCATTGATTCTGCTTTTCGTCAGCTTTCTTTAATTCTTCTTTATAATTTGTCTTAATTTCTAATCTATTTTTCTCACCTGTAACAAAGAATAGTCCCGGCGAAGCAGAACCGGGAATAACTCCAACCATGCTGTTGCAGTAATCAGTAATAACAGCATCAGCCACTTCAACAGAAGATCTTGGCATTTCTAATGGATCTTGATCTGGATCGAAATCTTTCCACCAACTAGAACCTCCAATAACTAGAACTGAAGGATTCTCTAATGTTCCCTTCTCGATATGAAACTTTCCTGGCTGAATCGTGTATTTCTCTTCATCTACAGCTTTAGGAAATATCGAAACTATTGTACACTTATCAAGTGGATTCTTTACTGACTGTCGTAGTTTTCTCCTATTTAACATCGTATTAGTAAATTCCATCTGAGTAGAACCAGCTTGAATTGGACGACCGACTTCTTCAGCCATTTTTCACCTTTTCCCTAATTTAGGGAGTTGCCTTCTTTACGATAACAGTCTTACATTTATGTCCAAAAGTTACTACATGACAAATTGCTCTATCAGCAACTTTAATACCAGCAACAGCTTTTTCACCTACATAATAACCACCAGCAAGTATAACTAAAATGAGAATTACACGTGGGTCAATCATTAGTGAACTCCATATCCAACACCAGAACCATACGCTAATGCATCACCGATTTCCGTCTCATTTCCAAAGAGTTCAGCTTCAACCTTTTTAATATGTTCAAGTCTCGCTTCTTCGCTCACATTAGGATCTTTGTATTTAGCGAAACCATCTTTACGTCCCATTTTCACATACATAGAATCAATTACGAGCTTACATCCATCATAGAAAGGTGGAAGGTATTCTTGATTCTTTGTCTGGAAAACCCAGCAAGGCTCATAAGACATCTTTTCAACTAGATCTGTCTCTCCAACAACTGGCACTAGCCGTTCGAGTATATATTTTTGATGAATAAACTGTCTATATTTTGGAAGAAGCCGGACTTCTGGTTCTAGTAATGGAAATCCTTCATCTGTAAATTGTATCCATCGCTTCTCGAATTGATCATCGCTGAATACAACTCGAAAACGTGCTCTTCCGTCTAATTCCGAACCAAAATCATCTATTAACTTTTTGTTTATCCGTTCAATTGTTTCTCGGAGTTCCACGAACCCTCCAATACGGATGATTTATGGGAACGTTTGATTCCAAACCATATTCCTTGAGAACAGCAGCCGGATCGACCTCCTGCAACTCAGACATCTTCTCTAATTCTGCTACTTCATTAGCAATAGTGCTTTCAGACTTTGATTCATGTGGAAATGGATCTTTACTCTTCCGAAAAGGATTTTTATCCATAAATCCTCAAAAATAGGAGCTGCAAGAACATTTCTCACAGCTCCTAGCCGAAGGCTACTTCTCAGCGAATGCCAACTCAACCTCAAATGTAATACCCTGTGTAAATGTACCTGACCAAATATTCAAAAGATAGGAACTCTGCGGCTGCAATACAACGGCCGGTGCGGCATGAGCAAAGTTAGCAACTGTAGCGGGAGAAGAACCAACAGCATCACCAAAACAAGAACCATACTGAAATTCATAAACATCACCGACTACGTCGGCTAAAGCAACTCTAAACCAGTCGTTACCTAAACTTCTCACATTGGCAGTCTGTGCTGTAGCAGTAATAGCACCAAAATTAGCCTGAACAGATGACTTAGCATTAGCCAGCATATTCGTATTGTTAATTGTTAGAGCAGCACCGCCAGATGTAAATCTATTACCCTGATCTACCTGATGTGTAAACTGTTTAGTAGCGGCACCGCCACCCACTACCGTGGATGACAAGCGAAGATAGATTAGATATACGTTTAGCAATCCACCATTAAATACAGTTAAAGCTGGCGTAGTACTCACCAGTGCAGTCGGGTTTCCAGTAATCTGACCAGTACCAGGAGTAGCAGTCACAGCAACATAATAATTCGCAGAATCCCCAAGACCAATATCTCTACCTGTAACTGGTAATACACTAAGTGAAGATGGTGAACCAAGTGACATTTTTTCTGCTCCTTTTACTTTTCCGCAAAGCCAATCTGGACTTCAAATGTGATACCAGTAGAAAACGTAGTCGTAGCCCAGACATTCAAAACGTATGAGCTTTGCGGCTGTAACACAATAGCAGGAGCACTCCTGATAAAGTTACAGACTGTTGCAGGAGTAGAACCAACACCAACTGAACCTGGAGAACCATACTGCCATTCGTAGACATCACCAACAATATCAATTAATGCAACTCTAAACCAATCATTACCCATAATACGTTCAAGACCAGATGCCGCTGTGGCACCTGTAATAGCACCAAATGTAGCCTGTGCGCTAGACTTGACGTTAGACATAATATTAGTATTGTTAATGGTTAAGGCTGTACCAGCAGTATTTCCAAGGTTTCTATTACCCTGATCAATACTATGTGAGAAGTTCGTATTAGTAACGTTACCTGTACTAGCAACTGTAATTCCAAGTCTCATCCAGAGAAGATAAATATTTAACAAACCACCATTAAACAATATCAGTGCTGGAGTAGTGCTCACTAATGTTGTTGGATGGCCTGTAATAATACCTGTACCAGGAGTAGGATTAGATGCTACATAATAGTTAGCAGAATCTCCAAGTCCCAAGTCTCGACTTGTGATTGGTAATACGCTTAACGCTGCTGGTGAACCAAGACTCATATCGCTCTCCGCTTTTCCAGTTAATCAGAAGCGACTAACCATTCTCTGCCAAAATGACAGAAACAGAAAAGCACCGTAAACACGCCTTCTTTAGTCTTCATTATGTTTATTGTGTTACTAAATTAGACGTAGATTCTTGTACTTTTGCCCCAATCACCTCCTGAATTGTTATCTGAGATTTTGATGAAACAAACCATACTCTTTTACAGTTAGCACAGACCAGAGGAACTCCCATTTGGCCCATGATAATTGTATTCTTAGTGCATGGACATTTAATAGTCACTACACCAACTGTGGCTACAAGCTCAGCTTGTCCAATAGTTGGAATAGCAGGTTTCGAGATTAAATCACTCACTGGAACGTCACCATCTGTGAATTGATCACAATCCACTTACCGTTGAAGGCTAACAAATCAACCTCACCACCAGCATATGGTGGAAACGTAATATAATTTACAGCAGCAGTACCAGTCATTAAATTTCCAACAGAAGAGATAATATGTTCATATGGTGTAGATGAAGCAATAATAATGTTTGTTCCATCCTGACCGCCGGCACTGATCGCACCAGCTATTGGAGCAGCTAATGTAGCAAGAAGAGCACCAGGTTTAGTTATAATGTAAGTAGCTGTAACAGCGGGATTAATAGCTCCATTCGCAGTTAGTGGTGTAGGAGCATAAGGAGCTGTATTTGATGGAGCTTGACCAGCACCACCAGTCTCTAAAACTAATGTCCAATTTACGTTTGAAATTGTCCCTGTATTCTGATACAATAAACCATTTCCAAAATCAATTAAAAGGGCACCTTTACCAGCTTGTCCGACAAAGGTTCCATTTACTCCATTGACTATTGGGAATGTGATACCGTTTATTGTCAGAAGCGGGCAGGAATTATTTATGAGGGCACGAAGCATCGCCCACATATTAATTGGCTGCCACGAGCGAACATCAGGATCCATCGTCACTGTCGCCATAATCTATTCTCCCAGCCCATTAAGGGCCATCTCAGAAATCTGAGACAGGATTCTCACACTAACCAGCTTTCTTTCCCCAACCACTAAAAGTTCTTAAATAATTAATTGCGTTAAATAGATTAGTTATACTCTCTTTACACTCTGCAATCATTCTATTACAGTTATGACATAAAATACCTCTAATTACAGCAGTCATATGATGATGGTCAACATGAGCACCAGCTTGTCCACCAAATGATATTAATTTACTGCAAATAGCACATTTACCGTTTTGACTTTTCAGCATTCGCTCGGCTGCTTTGAAAGACACGCCATAACGCCGTTTATAATTCCACTCTCTTTTTTGAGTTTTTAAGAGTTCTTGCTTGTAACTATCACTAATTCTACGTTTTGTTTTAAGTTTAGCAGCATTACGAGAACGATACTCTAAGTTCTTGAGATACTTATCTAAATTAAATTTATGTCTCATACATTTCTCTAAAACGAGACAGAGAACGTTGCCCTGCTATACAGGATTATATAGCAGGGCAGTCTTGCTACGTCAATAATCCAGGAGCACCCCACCACAATGCAGTAACTGGATCATATATCAGAAATACAGGTAAATTCTGTATTGGCTGAATAGCCGTTTTAACATTACCAGCTACGCTGAAAGCGGCTGGTGAGCCATTAGTGAAAATCAAACATATCATGTGAGCACCAGTAGTAAATGGGTTAATGGTTGATATCGCAACGGCTCCAGTAATAAATGTCAAAAAGGTAGTTGGACTTATCGTAGTGGCACTCGCAATAGTCTGCGGAACAGGCTGTGTAATATCTTGTACCGAACTCATTTGCTGAAACAGGGCATCACTCATTTTATCTCCTTAATACCCCGAAGGGATTGCAAGTTGATCAATGTAAGCTGTTGCTGCCGGGTTTAAAACAAAGGTTTGGAACCCAACAACCATATAAAAGATATCCGCAGCAGCTACGCCGCCGCTAGCTCCACGAAGCTCAAAAATTCTCCTACCATCAGAAGTGTAAAATCCAATCGGCAGAATCTCTGCTCTGCCCCAAATGCTAGAAACGACAAAATCAATACGCTTCTTAGACCAATTGAAATGCTGCTTGATAGGCGCTCCAGCAAGCTGCATATTATCACCGAAATACAAATTAAGTGATTCATCCTTTGGTGCCTTGTGGATAATAGAAATTAGCTGACCAATCTCTTCATAAGCCTGTGCCTGACAAGGATGCGTCCAAGCATGAGGATCGAAGTTATTGTCAATACCAACTCGATTACCAATCTTATTAATTGCTAATCTTGGAAGTGGAAGAGTTAGAGCACTATTTCCACCATTTACGCGGTTAGCGCGTATCTCGGGAGTCGTTGCTCTATCATATCCTAGCCAAGTTCCAGTGCTAGCGTTGCTATGGTGGTACGGAACACCATACAAACCAGGTAATGCTGTAGGATTTGTTAATCCATCAACAACTAATACGTCAGTTGCAGTCGCACCTGGAATAGATGGAGTTACTGAAATAATCTTATTTTCAACGTCCCAAAGAGTAACTACACCTTTTCCTCTAAAGATGGATAGTGTAGTATCAAAAATCTGAACAACCTGATCATAACGAACAAGTCGCGCACCAAATTCTGCATCTAATGTATATGTATCAACACCACCAGCCGTTGATACAGCAATAATAGTTCCTACTTGTCCAGTTCCAGTACCCTGTAGTTGTGCGTCTAATTGTCGTTTAATCTCGACAGTAGCACCAGCAGTAAGACGCCTAACAGCATTAATAACGCTTTTGCGTCTATCATCAGTACTCCACTGAGTCAATTTAGTATATTCAATATTCTCACTAAGAAAAACCGGTCGAAGAACAGCCTTATCCCAAGTTGGACCACCGCCTCGACCCATATCTCCACCATCAGGATTAAAATACTGAAAGCGTCCCCCAGGTCTAAGTTCCATTGGAGCACGCATTTCTCTATAACTTACAATCTCTACATCTCTCTTCTTAATATTACCGAAAAACGTATCATCACTTTCAAAGACTGTAGTTACCTTCGGCAGCACCTTTTCGAGTTCTGTACCAGCAACTACTGATTCTACAACTGCACCTGGCATAGTTTAATCCCTCATAAAGAAATCGGTTACACTTTCTCCTTTTCTTGGACCATCAGTTTTTCCTCTTTCTTGGCGAGGTCTGCCAGCAGGAATATTTCTCGGTTGTCGCCGAGAGTTTGTTTCAGTTTCTACTTCCTCATCATCAGTTTCTCGTTGATTGTGTTGAGGAGCTAAATCTTTTAAAGCTTCCGCACGAGCCTTTAGAATTGCATTCTTGAGATTACCCTTAGCCTTGGAAAGATAAAAAGACTTAATCTTTCCAAGTGCATTTTTGTCTGCAAATTTAGACTCTGATGCTGCTCTCCAGAGATTATTGAGATTCTTGCTTACGGAAGGATCATCTGCAACTGCATCTGAAAGAATACGCATAGCATCTGCAATAGCATTCTTCTTTACATAAGAAGTCATCTTTCCTTTTGGATCAATATAATCACTTATCGTAGCTCGTAACGTATTATCAACTTGAGACTGTAAGTCATCACGAGCGGTCTCAAATCTTTCTTTTAAGAAAGACTGCCGCTCTTTTACAATTTCATCTTGTTCACTACTATCTTTTTTCTCAATTAAACGAGAAGGAGGCGTGTATTTAGACGTTCCAAAAACGAACTGATTGACTAGGAGTGCGGCTTGCTTTAAATCTTCATTATTAGAATCATTAGCTTCCTGAATCATCTCAGCAATCAATCGTTTATTGAGGTTTCCAGTAACATGCAAATATGCATCTTTATCGACTTTATGAAGAGTTACAAGATAATCATCAACTATAGTCTTGAAGGCTTTATCATCAGTCTCTTTTACCTCGCGTAGAATTTGCTCGGTGTTTCCGGCTAAAAGCTGATTCTCAAACTGATTAAACGCTTCAGATTTCTCGGCAATTTCTCTCGCATCATCAAAGCTGCCGAATAGTTCAGAGTATTGTCTATCTCGATAAAGCATCTTCTCGAGAAATGGAAACTTCTTAAAGAGTTCAGGATACTCTTTTAGAATCTCCTTCTTTCGAGGTGGTGCATCAATATTTAATTCATCATCTTCTTTGAGATCAAGTTTCTCTTCCTCTTCTTCTGGCTCAATTAATTCTAAATCGTCATCTTTCTCTTCTTCTCTGTCATCTTCATCTGGAATTGATGTCTTAGTTTCTTTATCTTCTTTCTCTTTAGGTGTCTTCTTTTCTGGTTCTACGTCTAGCTCCTTAAACATGTCATTGATATCATCAGCCGTTTTAGGACTAATCGGCTTCTCTGGTGTAGCAATTCCGGCGGAGCCGCTACTGGACGGGGGTGCTGGCATTATGTTCTCCACTTATTTTTCCGGAATGAGCCGGAGGCTTCTTCTGCTGAACCTTATCAGAGACTTCACTCAACTTAGGTTGTCCAGGTTTACCAGTAGCTAAAGCAATTTGATCTTGATGTAATTGAGCAGCTTGTGCTTGTTGATTGACAATAGCCATATGCTGTTTCATGTGTAATAATACATTCTTATAACCGTTAGGATTCTCAGTTTTAGCCAACCTGCCAGCGGCTGAAATTAACCAGCTCTTACAAATGCTAGCTTCAATTTGATGATTATCTATATCTTGATCTATTTCAACGGATGGTTTCTCTTGAGGTGGCAGTGGCGGTGGTTGTCCTGTTTGTTGAGATTGCTGAGATGCTTGCTGAAACGCTTGCATTTCTTCAGGGCTTGGAGGAATTGATGTTGAATTGACAAGCTCAAGGATTTCTTCATACTGTTTCTGTCGATCTTCAACTCCAGGCAACTTAAATTCTGGAATCTTAACAACTTTACTAATATATGGAAGATTATCAGGGTCCATCAATGCAGCCGTTAGCTCCTGATTATTTATCTGGAATAACTGCATAATCATATCAGCTTGTTGTTCGTCCGAAACCGGCAACTTCTCATCTGGTTCTAATTCAATCGAGCCGATTTTCCCATCTGTTTCAGCTTTACGAATAAAGACGTTGACGAAATTACCCTGCTCGTTCTTCTCTACGACTCTTTCATCTTCAACCATACCTTTAATATACATTGGGATAACTTTACCAAAAATAGTCTTCCACCAAATTGTCATCATTCGCCAAGGAGTTTGTAATCTTTGCAATGCCATTCCTTTAGACATTGCATATTCGCTTGCCGTTCTCGAACTCCCGGCATTCTGATTCCCACCGAATATGCTCGGCAATGCTCCACTGACGAATTGCCCCAACTCTTGTACAATCTTATAAAAATTCATCACTTCCGGGCTCAGTGATGCAAGTTGAAGACTGAAAAAGCTCTCTTTAATATTCTTCGAGCCGCTAACTGGTTTAGTTGGTGAAAGAGTGCCAGGCTGAGCTTCTAATTGCTTCTGAGCAGCGAAGTTGATAACGGCCGGATCGGCAAACGTTTGAGCAATTCCATGTTCTATTGTCTGGAGTGTCAATGAAATCAAATCATTCACAATATCCTGGATGTTTGTAACAAGCTCACCAAGCGGATCATGATTAAGAAAATCCGACATTGGATTCTGTGTAAGAGTCCAATGGTCATCAAGGCTTTCATTTTCGTACTCAGCCGGAATGTCATTCACCATCACGAACCGAGCGCCATCAGGAAACTTCTTCTTTAGTTTCTTATAATCTTTTTCTGCCAGCACATTGAAGCTAGCCGGTCTGAGCCAGTTATTCTTTACTGTTACTTGTTCATCTGGAAATTCACCTCTGTATTGTGTATTCAATCTTCCATATTGTTCATATGGATCATTTACTCCAACATTACTCCAACCGCCGTGAGGGATTTTCTCGCGTAGATTTGGAAAACACTCAAGTGCATTAGCATAATGCGTTTCATAGCTGTATATCAAATAAGGTGTATCTTTCTGTTTCTTAGCATAATTTGCAATCTTTACGTATAAACCACCATACATCTCCATGCAAATGCGGCTCTTCGGCTCTGCTGTGTATCCAACAAGTCGAGGAACAATTAACTTTGTTTTTTGTAAGTTTTTGTCGAGTTGCGCAGCGCACTCTAGACAAACAGCGCCTTCGGCGGAAATCTCTGAATGTAAAGGTGCATCTTTATCATCCGGGTCAAATTCACTCTCTTCTTCCTGTGAGAACATTTCATCTGGAACACGAGCGCCGCAATTCGGGCAAACATGAGCTTGTACTTCTTCATCTTTATATTTTGGTTTCTGATATGTTCCGTATTCTTTATCACTGTCTAAATAACTGTAACAAGCAATCATTCCTTCAGTACAATAAATATAAAGCGCATGAAGCCACAGGAACATTACATCATTATGTTTATATATCAGTTCGGCTATCTTGTCTCCAGCTTTAGCCGTTTGTGCATCTAGCGGGTTTTCAGCATCATCTGGTACGCAGCTTACGGCTGGAATCTGAATGCTCAATGCGGCTATAATAGTTTCAAGAAAAGCTTTGAAGACATTTACAGGTTTATCGTAGTAATCTTGATCGGTGTCGGTTGAGTTAAGATCTCTATTATATACTCTATAGTCATGAGCTGATTCACTCCAGTAAATAAGAGAAAAATTCGACCAATAAAGCTTGAGACGACGCCAGTGGCGTATTTGACGTTCACGGGTGACACGGTCCTCTTTATCCCAGTGGTCAGCACAAGTTTTTAATAGACTCGCTATCTCGTCGTCAAAATCTTTAGCCATTAGATATTTTCTTCTTGAATGGGTTATGATTAGGATTATTCTTTTCGAAATCCTTATCTATTGGAACAAAACGTACTGAAGGCTTAGGATTAACTCCTAAACACCTTTTACACTGTCTCTGACCAGAGGAACCGACATAATATTCCCATTCGTATTTAATACTATGACCTTTGCGGCAGACATCTCTTCCCTTGTCAATATGAGGGCGCGCTGCTTTCACAGTAAATATAATATAATCTATCTTAGCTCCTCTCCTATCTCCCATATGTGGTCTAATAGCTCTCATCCAAACAAAAGCTTCAGGACCATCACATCGAAGAACATAACCTGGTTTATGATTAGGTTGATTAGTTTTCTTAAGATGAATTCTATCCAAACTCATTTCCATAATTCTAGCAGCTTTAGCAACAACATCATAATCATTCATACATAGTTGAATACTCGGAGAAGCATGATGCTGAATAAGGAAGCAACCCTCTCCTTCTAATAATCCAGCTAGCCATGCGATTTCGAGATCAGTAGCCATCACTTCTTTCTCAACAAAGGCAACGCTTTAGGTTTCCATAAGCTACGCTTCTTGGGAATAGACTTCTTCGTAATCTCATCAAACACTTCTGCTGATGGACCTATTCCTTTATTCTTCTTACCATTCATCCAAAACTCTTCCTGTTGAAGAGGCTCTTCTTCTTTTGTTTCCCACCAGCTTGACTTAACATATCGTCAAATTCTTCAATACTAGGAGAAATACCACCATGCGGCTGGCTACTAATAGCACCAGTCTTTCCAACATCCTTACCCTTCTTACGAAACATTTTACTGCCAACCTTCATATCTTTACCGTGCATTCCTTTTTTAGAACCAAACATCCTCTTACCATGAATATCCTGTTTACTCAATCGTTCTTTAGTATTCTTTAACAACCCATTACTATGTCTACTCATTCCATCACTAAAGCTTAGCGAAGAACTTTGCCAGGCTGGCATCTTATTCTTTCCAGAATCAAGCCACAGTTATAGTGTGAAAGTTTGCAAGACCACCAGAGATTACGTTTGTAAATGTGATTACTGCACTCAATGAAAAATAGAATTCACCTGTAGCATCAGTGACTGACATCATTCCTTTATTGTAATCAAAATTAACACCATAAACAGCATTAAACTGTTTAACAGTATTGTTTCCATTAATATCCTTAGCAGTAATTTTCATTGAGGCAGTAATTACAGGTTGATTTGCCACTTCGCTATCGCTCAGTGCTAAGTCGAAATGACAACAGCCGTTACACCAGCACTAATAGTGAGTGTAACAGTATTTATAGCACTATAATCATAAATCTGTGTGCTGCCAGAACCCTGTCGCACCACCTTAATAACATTATGAAAGAAATCAAATTCAATATCATTCACATCTGTAAACTTCAATGCTGTCACTGCTGAACCTGGACCAGTTGTTCCTGTGATTGTAACCGTTGCTGGTGCTGCATTTCCTGCCATGTTTTAACCTTCCTTTTCTTCCACACCAAGTTCCTTTTCTAGATTTTCAATATCATTATTAGATTCAACTCGACGAAGTCGATCTGGAACTCCTACATTCTTCCGTTCAGCTAAAATCTTTGCTTCCTGTCTATCTCTTTCTTCTAACGCCTGACGGCGGCGAGAGAATAATGCTGATGATTGCTGAATTTGATTAATCTCGATGGGTGCGTCTGCTTCAACTTCTTTAGGCTTCACAATAGAAACTAATGTGTCAATTAAGAGTCTCTTTTCTGAGCGTTCAAATTCAAGCTGCTGTTTCAAGTTTTCACAGGACTTGCAGGGTTCCCACTCTCG
>Ga0210394_10001031_pt1 | contig 48155 bp, 47 predicted proteins | sample IncBWC12MmetaG_FD_160121 | JGI IMG/M metagenome (GOLD analysis project Ga0210394, IMG submission 160121) | Forest soil microbial communities from Barre Woods Harvard Forest LTER site, Petersham, Massachusetts, United States - Inc-BW-C-12-M | ecosystem: Environmental > Terrestrial > Soil >...
AATTACACTGCCCGAGCGTCTGGAGCCGCTACGAATTCAAAAATGTAGTGAAAACTCAGCCATAGCCTAGACTGATTTGAAAGGACTTAACCCGCTTTTGGCCCTCTCAGTGACGAACCTGGGCTAACTGAGGGAAAGAGTCGTCGAAAAAAAGCTTACACCCCTGACCGCTCCGCAACCCGGGCGGTCGGATGGCGGGAGGAGAGGTTAAGCTGCCCGGTTGAAGCGTCCCGCGGGCTGGGCGCCGGCTCTCGGTTGCCAGGTGGCCATCGTCTCGCCTTGAAGAAACTTGATGGCGGCGACAGTAAAAGCCGCATTGCTAATGAGGAAATAGGCGGGTATCAACGTTAACTTGCGGAAAGGCCCCGACAATTCTCTTCGCCACCCCACGAGTGCCAGCAGGTAAACGATCATCTGCACAATGAATAATGCTGCGTAAACCGAAGTCGACACCAGCATCAGATTGGTCAGAAAAACGATCGGCAGAAAGAGAAACCCGAAATAACGCATAACCTTGTGTGAAATCAGGCTAAATGCGGTCCACGGATGGTTGACCGGATTGCAAAGCCGACGCATGTATGCAATGCCCCGAAGCGCTCGCAGACCGACTCGGGTACGCATGCGGAACTCTGAACCAAGCTCACTGTTCGCGACCTCAGAAGAATGCACGCGCTCGTCGTACACGACTCGATGTTTTGCGCTGATGACATGCAACGGCAATACAAAATCGGTGATGAGCTGCCGCGGGACATCCTTGTATAGTTCCCGGCGGATAGCGTCCACGCCACCATTCACCCCGATAATGGAGCCCGCTCGCGTCTCCAGCCTGCGCAGAGCGTTCTCATATTTCATGTACGCGCTGCACCCGTTCCCGGCGATTCCGTCGCTTCGTATTTTATAGGTCAGATTCCCCGTCACGTAGCCGACTTCCGGATCGGCAAAGTTTTCCGTCATCCGGCGAATGGCATCCGGAGCGAAGAGCGAGTTGGCATCGCTGAAAATGAGAATTTCACCACTGGCGTGACGCACCCCCTCATTCAAAACTGCGGCCTTACCCTCACGCTGTTCTCGCCGAATGAGCCGCACGTTCCGGGTGCTGAATTCACGAACAATCTCATCGGTTCCGTCCGTTGAGCCGTCGGAGATAACGATGATTTCGAGCCGCTCGCTGGGGTAATCCTGCTCCAGCTTGTTTTGGATGGTCGCCACGATGTTCTGCGCCTCGTTGTAAGCAGGAATCAACACGGTCACAGACGGAAGCCACGAACGACGCTGAACGGGCCGCGGACGGATCAACCCGACGAGGTAAACAAACGACGGATAGATGATGTTGGGATAGACGATCAAAAAGATAGAGAGCCAGAAACAGATTTTTGTGAGTTGCATCGTTTTACTATTCCGTTTTAAGAATTGATGGCCTGGGCCGGCTATCGTTTGTGGATACCCGATTGGTCCATTCACTCGCCGGCGAAGAAGGTTTGAGGTCCCAGTTGTGTCGCGCTGGGTCCAAAAATGATGGGTCAGCGATTAAATTGTCAGTCAGGCAACAGCCTTCTTTGACATACCAGCCAGACCTTTGGCCACCGCGGTCGGATGAGCTCCAGGTTAAGTTATGCTGCACGAAGTTTGCAGTTCCGGAATACAGACCTGCCTGGGCTCCAGCCGCGGCACCGGCGATTTCGTTGTTGTTATAGAGGATGTTGTCGACAAAGGCGTTGCGATCTCCCCAGATCACCGCCCCCTGGGCGCCATTGTTCACAGAAATATTGCCGTAGGCGGCGACATAGGCCGGCGTAGAAGCGGATGCGTCTGCATACAGTTGAATGCCTTTCGAGAAATTGTGCTCGACCAGGTTGTTGGCGATCACGCCGCCATTCTTGCAGTCCGCGGGCGTCTTCGACCAATAGATGCCGTTGTCTTCATTGCGGTTTTGGATGCCGTTGTCATGGACATAGCTGCCGGTGATCGCATTGTTGCAGCCTTCCTGATAGAGCCCCGCATGGTAGTTCCCTTTGCGAATCTCCACGTGATCGAAAACCACATTGCCCGATCCAGACGAATTCAAGATGCTAACCCCAGGAAGAACATAGCCGCTGGAACCTTCGAAAATTAGTCCGCAAGGATGCGTTGCACTGCAATTGCGCGTGTCGTTTGGCGTGCCCTGAAAAATAATGTGAGACCCATAGATTTTCGTAGAGCCATGTATCTCGGCGATTTCACCCGGATAATTGGTGAAAAGAATAGGTTTCTCAGGAGCGCCGGAGCGCCTTTCCACCTGGTTGAACCCGGCCGAAGCGTCCACATACTGAGGGTAAATGCCGCCTCTAAGGCAGACAGTCTGGCCAGCCGTAGACATATCGAAGGCCTTTTGCAGAGTCTTCCAAGGCTCGGCAAGGGTGCCCCGGTTCTCGTCTGAACCGGATGGCGAAATATAGTGCGTGCAAGAAATGTCGGACGAATAGTCTCCCGGTTTGTGGCCATCGCTCCCCGCATTTACAACCCGAGAGAACACAGCACCGATGCCGGGAACCCCATTTCTCTGGCCCGCCACCGCCACAGCTGCGGCAACCAAAATCAAGTTGCGTATAAACAATTGGGGGCCGGAAACGACGCCTCTATCCAGCGTTTGCTGCACCATTTTTTCCTCTATGCATCTCTGAAAAATTTTGCCTGAGAATCAAGGTGCATGCACCTTGCGTTTTGGACACCCAGCGACGCATGAACTGCACCAGATTAAAAAGGAAGGGTTTGAAGTCGTTCCAACGTCTTTCTTGGCAGCGCGTATTCGAGTCGAAAAAATCCAAGAACTGCAGAATGGAACGCATCTTCCCTGGGGGTTGTAAGCCCGGTGGCAATTCGTTACCTGCTAGCACCTTACCGAGCCTGGCTAAATCTCCCAAAAGCCAACGGGACCTAACGCCAATAGAGTATCTATTAGCGGGATCCACACTCGCGCCCGTAGCCAATTGGTACAGCAGCCAGGGGAAATCCACGCCCGCATCAATGGCAAGCTGGAGCGATCCCCAGAACCGCCCGTTGACCTCCATCAGGTAGGGCTTCCCGTCGGCAGTAACCTTGAACTCGGCCATGGCCACACCGTGCCAGGCCAGATGCTCCAGAAGAGTTCTAGCCATCCACCAGGCTTCGGGGTTCTTCTCGACGCTCTCACAGAGGACGCTGACTCCTCCCGATGGCGGATTTTCACGCAACCGTCGATGAGCGAAAGAGGCGACCAGCTCGCCATGTTTATAGAGCGCGAAGATCCCATGCGCTTCCCCGCGGATATATTCCTGAAGCAAGAAAGGGTGGCTCCTAAAGTACTCATATTGCGCCACTGTTCTTTCCAATTGATGCACAGATTCTGCGTACTTCACGGACGCGGCGGTGCAGCGCCCATTCGTCCAGATCATGGAACGATAGGGCTTCAACACCACGGGAAACTTCAGGAGTGGATAGACTCGCTGGAGCGATCGCGCGTCAGCGATGTAATGTGTTTGAGGTATGGTGATGTTCAGTCGCTGCGCCAGCCGCATCAAATTCCATTTGTCGGTCAGTGCATCGAAGGTTGGATACTCGGCGAAAGGCACCTGGAAGTTCTTGAACTCTTCCCCATGTTTGAATACCGCAGCCATCGAAATCTCGGTCATGGGGAAGATCACTCGTATTCCACGCCGCGAACACTCGGCCTTAACCGTCGAAAGAAAGCCCCGCAAATTCGCAGTCGGCGAGGGATAGGTAAAGCTCTCGCTGCAATATTTTGAGGCACTTGAAAGTGTTTTTTTCGTTTCATCGGCGACTACGACCGGCACGCCCCTTCTTCCCAGGGAGCGCGTAGCGGCCAAGGCGCTCCGTGCGTTGGCATCCAGGATCAGGATCTTCTCCATACCTTTCCCGCGTTCAGTACCAGCCCAACGTGTTGCTGATCCAGGAGTGCTCGTTCCGATTAAGCGGTCAGGCGCAGTATTCAGTTCCGTAATGGCGTGGAAGAGGTTGTTCATTTGAGCGGTTCAGTTAACCAGCGATGACCGAATCTGCTGGCTTCCTACTATCGAAGGTACCGGGATTGTCCGGGGCTTTTGTCTGTCCCGGTGATCAAGCCAAGCCTGGAACATGAGCAGAGCCCAAACGTGGTGGCGAAAGTCTCTTTGCCCCGAAAGATGATCTTCCCAGATCTTCCGAACAATCCTGGGGTGAAAATAACCGTCATGTCTCATCCGGTTTTCACCGAGCAATTCTTCTGCCCACTCGCGCAATGAACCTCGAAGCCATTCCGCAATGGGCAGCGAAAATCCCTTCTTCGGACGATCAATCAACTCCGGTGGAACATACTGATCGAGTAGTCGGCGCAGTATCCACTTGCCGCCGCCATTGCGAAGTTTCATAGACAATGGCAAGCGGGCTGCAAACTCGACAACGCGGTGATCCAGAAATGGCACGCGCCCTTCCAGGCTTACCGCCATAGCCGCCCGGTCGAGTTTGACGAGGATGTCGTCCGGAAGATATGTCACAGTATCGAGAAACATCATTTGCACGCAGAAGTCACGGAACTCGGTTCCTACACAGCGCTGATTGAGCATCGATGACGGCTCCACTCCGCCCCGAACAGCAGAGTTGGACGATTCCCAATCTGAGACGATGACTTGATATCGCGAGAAAGAATCCTTGGCGGATAGGACCTGCGCCAACTTCTCCAGCTTCTCCCCAGGCCATACAATGTTTCTCGCTGAGAGAAAACGGGGAAAAGCGAAGCCTAAAACTTGGTTCCATCGCTGTGGTCCCACTTGCCGCAAAGACCAGGCCGCCGCCTCACGCATGAAAGCTGGGGCCCGTTGAACTGCATTCCAAATCCTTCCCCATATGAAATACCTTTTGTAGCCACCAAATAGTTCGTCCCCGCCGTCACCGGACAAACTCACTGTTACGTACCGGCGAGCCAAAGCCGAGACGAGATACGTCGGAATTTGCGACGAGTCCGAAAAGGGTTCATCGTAGAATTTCGGCAGATGAGGAATAACCTTCATCGCTTCTTCAGCAGAGACGTAGTACTCCGTGTGATCTGTCCCCAGGTGACGCGCGACGGCGGCCGCATATTTGGCTTCGTTATACGCTTCATCGTGGAAGCCAATCGAGAATGTCTTCACCGGCCTTTGGCTCTGCTGCTGCATTAGCGCAACAGTGGCTGAGGAATCCACGCCGCCGGAAAGAAAAGCGCCGAGGGGAACGTCGGCGACCATACGCATCTTGACCGCATCACGCAGCAACGCATCAAGACAGATGATGGCCTCCTTTTCCGATCCCTCGAATGGTTCCTCTAAGCCGCGCCGGAGAACTTCTTCTGCCGACCAATAGGAGCGCGGCGAGGGCATACAATGCATCTTTGAGAGGGTGAGCGTCAGCTTTGTTGCTGGCGGCAGCTTTTTAATTCCGTTATAAATACTGTAAGGAGCTGGAATGCAGTTGTACCGGAGATAGAGGGCAAGGGCGTCGCGGTTCAGCTCATCTTTGAATTCAGGGTGGGCGACAAGCGCTTTTAATTCCGAACCAAACAGGAAGGTTTGTCCCATCCAGCCGTAATACAGGGGCTTCTCACCTAAACGGTCCCGAACCAAATGGAGCTGCCGTTCTTTGCGATCCCACACCGCAAAAGCAAACATGCCATTGAAAAGCGGCAGGGCTTCGTCCATACCCCATTGCTCGATAGCCGCCAGCATTACCTCCGTGTCCGAATGGCCTCGAAATTTATGGCCCCTGCTCTCAAGAGTCGAGCGCAATTCATCGAAGTTATAAACTTCCCCGTTAAAGACAATTACGTACCGGCCGCTCTCGGAGTGCATGGGCTGATGACCATCCGGTGAAAGATCGAGAATCGAAAGTCGCCGGTGCCCGAAGGCAACACCAGCGTGACGATCGACCCACACACCCGAATTATCTGGACCGCGGTGGACAAGTTGATCGGCCATCCGCGCGACCGCAACCTTCATCTCGAATTCGTTATCCGCGGAGGATGTCAAGAATCCGGCTATTCCACACATCGTTGGACTCTCCGATTCATTTTAAGCAGGACGTTGTGTGACGAGAGCAGGTTCCGTTTGTCTCGTATCGGCCAGACCCTGACGCGACCGGCAGCCATCCGCGCTTCGAAAAAATAATTCCGCGCGCCTCGCCGTGCTTAGATTCAGATTGAAATCCCGCACAACCTTTTCGCGACCGGCTCTTCCCATGTCGCGGCGCAGTTCCGGGTCATCGTGGAGGCGCTGGAGCGCGTCGGCAATGGCGGCAGCGTCTCTGGGACGCACAAGAATTCCACAGTTCTCATCCACGATTTCCGGAATTCCGCCACTCGCGCTCCCAACAACGGGCACACCACACGCCATGGCCTCTTTCAACACGTTAGGACTTCCTTCGCGCTTACCGCTGGCCGTCGGAGCCGTCGCCAGCACTACCACGTCGGCGCTCGAGAATTGTCCGATGACTTCATCGTAGGGCCGAGCGCCCAGAAGTAGAACTTCGCCGGAGAGACCTGACTGTTTAATCTGATTATCGATTTGCGGCGCTAAGGGTCCGTCGCCAAGCAGTCGGCACTCAAAGGGAATGCCGCGTTCTTTAAGCAACCTGCACGCTTCGACAAGGTGGGTGTGACCTTTCACCTCCTCAAACCTTGCAACGCAGAGAATTCGCAGCAGTTCCGTTGCCTCACCCTTGGAACGTGGTGACAGGCGATCCACATCCACCCCTCCATGAATGACATGGATCTTCTTGCTAACACCGGCACCGCACCTGCGAAGGATGATTTCCTTGTTGTCTTCGGAAACCGAAACGACGAAATCGGCGGCTTCCGTTTTTTCCTTCAGCATGTGTCCGTCCGACTGAACATCCGAACCCCTAGCCGTGAAACTAAAGGGAACCCCGGTTAAGCGATGAACAATCAGCGCGGCAACTGCCGCGTGGTAGGCAAAGTGAGCGTGGAGATGTTGGACCGCCTGCTTCTCCATTTCGAAAGCGAATCGAACTACTTTCGGGAAGAATGCGAGAGCGGCGCCAAAACAGCGAGCGCATCCCCAGGTTCCTCGCAATACTTCGGCTAGGGTCCCGAAATAGCGCCCCGGATCGCGGCGAAGAAAGTGCCAGTGGGCACGAAGGATCTTCGGAGAGAAAAATGGAAGATAGTGAGCGCGTTTAACCCAGTTCTTGGCCTCGGGATGAACGACTTTGGGATGCTCGCGAAGCAGGGAATAGAGTTCCACTGTCACGCCAAGCTTCTCCAGGGCCTCTAGCTCGTACAAGACGAAGGTTTCCGTAACCATAGGGAACCGCGAAACGATTTGGGCAAGACGCAGCGGCCGGGAGGCATCCGGCAACGATGACCGCAATGACGTGCTTGAGTTCTGTTCAGACATGTTCGGTGCGATATTCAGGAAGCCGACGCGTCAAGATCTCCCTTTGTTTTCGGTCCCGCCAAGCGTCCAAGCGGATGCCCAACCGCAGGAGGCGCAGGCAAAAGATCGCTGGCGTGGTCCGAGGCATGATGACTGTGCGGTGCAAGCGGAGAGGGTCTAACCAACCCAGTTTGTTTAGCCCGCTGAGCGTCGTGAATGCAATGCGAATGCCTTGATCCCGGAGAACAGTGAGAACCGCGTCATTGTGGTTGCCATTCGGATAGCAGAAGATCGGCAGGCATGCGCCGATTTCTCTTTGGAGAGCTTCCTGAGAACCGCGAACCTCCTCTCGCATTTGTTCGGGCGTAATGTGAGTCATGATGGGGTGTGTTCTGGTATGAGATCCGAGTGTTAGCCCCTCCCGCGCGAGTTCGCGAAGTTGCTTCCAAGTCAAGACGCTGCTTCCTTGTGCGCAGCTCAATCCGAGTTCGTCACAAAGTGAGTCCACCAACTGCATCGCCTCGCAATGAGGAAGGGTGGTCACATGATTCTGAATCGCACGCAGGCTTCTGCGCCTTTGGTTTGGAGGGAGAAGTGGAAACTGGCCGAGGGGCGAGACGTTTATCTGAGTCCTGGACGTTGCGGCGAATGCCTGGTAGAGACGATCCCACCAGAAGGCTCGTTCCGGTTGATCCGGGTAAGCCGTGGGAACGAACATGGTCGCTGGCAAGCGAAATTGTTTAAGGATGGGCCACGCGATTTCCACGAAGTCTGCATAAGCGTCATCAAACGTAATCAGCACGGCGCGGTTTGGAAGAGAGGTCCTTTTTTCAACAGCCTCCAATACCTCGGGCATGGAAACAACCCGATAGAAGCGCGCCAGATGCTTCATCTGCCGAGCAAACCCTTCTGGCGTCGCGCTAACGCTACGCGAGTCCACTGTGGGTGTGTCCCGCAGCTCCGCAACACGATGGTACGCTAGGATTCGCAACACTACTGTTCACTCCTCCAGTCAATGTGCATGTGACTTAGTCGATGGCCGCGGAATCGTTCAGACCGGCGGCTTCGCTCTCAACCTGCTGCACAAAATCGTGCAGTACCGCTGCCTTCTTCCGAGCCACACCAATGATTACGCCGCGCAAAGCGGGGAATCTCTTTTCGATGGTTCTTTCGTACAGCACTCCAGCCAGGAAACTGAGTCTGCTGAATCGCAGATAACCCGGAGCAACACTGTGGTGCTCAAGGTCGGATGTGAAGCGGCAACTCGCCAACTGCTTTGTGATCGCGCGGTCGTCATTGAATCTGTAATGGGTTGGAAAAACTTCGTTTTCAGTGCGGCCAGAACCGAAATGACGCACGTAGAATTCGTGAAACCACTGTGGAGTAACTCGGGCGGCCAGCATGGGGTACCAATAACGGCTCGGAGTTTGAAACAACAGAAGCCCGCCCGGCTTGAGGACGCGGGCAATCTCCCGATTGCATGCCGTCGGCTCCTCAAAATGCTCCGCAACATAGTAATGAAATACCACCTCAAAAGATTCGTCGGGGAAGGGCAAATGGTCAGCGTCACACTGGTGCGCTTCGTCCAGGTAAGGATTATTCAGAACAGCTCGATCCGGATCTACGCCGACATAGCGGGCTACCCTTCCGCGCAGGTCGAAGTGATTCTGATTCGCTGTCCCGGACCCAGCTCCAATTTCAAGCACGTGATCGGCCGGGCGAATGTTCTCCTGAAGGAGTGCCTTAAAGCGCGCGTGGCGAGAGACCGGATAGTAGCGCAACCATAATCTTTGGACTGGATCGGAGAGCCTTTCCTCGAAAAATCGCGCTCCGCTTTCCACCGTTGCAGTCGTAGTCATTCATTCCTCATTTGCTGGCTCTCTCGTCACGCGGGCCCTAGTTCCCTAGAGGTTTCCTGCTCAACACTGCCAAGAATGTGAATTGTGGCGCTGCTGAGGGCCATCAAGAGCCAAAAATACCGTTGATAGGACAAGTGGGCGAAAATTGCCGAGATCAAATAAGCAACCAGACACAGGAAAAAAGCTATTGCGGTATCGGCGTATTCAGAACCGATATTCCGTAATCTTCTCCAAGCTCTCCATAGACCATGCATGGTGGCCAGGATAATTGCCAAGAAGGAAGCGAGCCCCAAAATTCCGGTCTCGGCCAATGTCTCAAGGTAAAGATTGTGCCCCCGGTATGTCTTCAATTGTTCGATGAGGCCCACGCGGTTGCAGTAGGCTATCGAATAGTAGCTGGAGAAATGTCCTGGCCCCACGCCCAGAATTGGATAGTCGAGGAAAACGTGCCACGTCGCCACGTTCAGGACGTAGCGCCGAACGACCGACGAGTCCGGTACCCCCGTCTGACCCTCGGTGGGCTCTTTATAACTGGTGGGTGTATTGGCAAGTAAGGTTTTGACTCCTCCCAAGCTTGCGAAGCGGAGCGAGGCCTGCGGATCGATAACCAGGACGAGCAAGATGATTCCAAGCGCTGTCACGACAACGTGAAGAGGTCTAATGAAACGAAAATAGGCCAACAACCCGAAAATAATTACGGCAGTGAACATGACTCCTCGAGAGAACGTGAGCACCATGCCGCCGAAAATAAAAGCGCCGCACGCCAGGGCGAGCCACCGCAAGGCACGCGAGCGCTCTCTTCGGAACCGCAGAGCGGCTAGCGGAAGAAGTACGACCAACACTTGCGCGTAACGATTCGGCTCGCCAATCGGTCCCGCGGATCGAAATTGGACGCCGGGCGCCGAACTCGTAGCTCCCTGCGGGTGAAGATTCTCGGCATCAGCCCAGGACTTGGTAGCTTGCCTTCCGATAGGATTAAAATCGAGTTCCGCTCCCAGCATTGCGAGCCCCCCGTAGTTGCTCCTCTCGGTGTGGGTAACATGCTGAAAGACGGAGAGCCCGCCCATAAAACTTCCGGCAAGCAGCAAAGCCCATGTGGCCCGCCTCAAAGTCTTGTATTCCCGGACGACGTTGACCACCAGGAAATAAATCGCCATGCCCTCGAGAAGAAAGTCAGTGATTTGCGATGAGACGATCGCTTTGTCCCGGGCAAAAAAGGAAGAGATCATGAATACGGTGAAGTATCCCAACATGAGGCAAAAACCTCGATCAAAAACCAGTTTTTCCTTGCGAACCAGGAACTGGTATAGGAGCGGTATGCAGAGGAGCAAACAAAGTGCGGCCAACACAACGACGACTCGTGCGTTTTGACCGGCGGTGGAGATAGTCATTTGACCGGTCTGAACGGTGGTCTGCAGGATCGCTCGCGTTTTCATGCCGAGGACAGCGATGTTGGAGTAGAGCGCGAAAAGCGCAAACAGGGTTCCCAACTCCGGCCAGCGCGTGACAAAAGCAAAAAGGCCCAGGACGAAGACCACGGCTAAGCCCAGTACGATGTTCTTCTGCAGGAGAAAGAAGACTAAAAATCCCAAAGCAGCGCAAAGCCAGAGGATGCGCGTTTCGTGCATTGTGGCAGTATGAGCGGACACGGTTTTTTCTCTGCGATCAAACGTCTTTGCGGAGGATCACTGCAAGCGCACCTGGAAAGAGCTTCTGGAAATTATGCTCCGCGGGCGCGGCAAGCGAGCTCCCGTCAGCCGGAACAGATTTCTAGGTAAAAATCAGCCGCATGAGCGGCAGCCGAAGCAATTCGGGAAAGGATTCCGCAATGCTGAGCTTCTTCTTCGCCACGGCAAGCACGCACAAGGAGACGCACGCTGCCATAGGAAGCAAAACATAGAAACTCAAGGAAGTGAGTGAGCCAACCAAGAATAGACTACACGCGCCCAATGCGATCGTCAGATAAATCGAAAGATAGCGCCGGTCAAAAACATGAAAATCCGCAGTCGGCGATAGTCCCGCTTGCAGCAGCAAGTTATATCCAATCAGGATCACAGTTGAACCGGCTGCGGCGCCTATCGCGCCGTATTGTTTTATCAACATTGTGCTCGCCACCAGGTTAGCAAGTGCCGTGACGGCGCTCACGAGGACGACATAACGCCATCTTTTAATGACCTTCAAAGTCTGGAGATTGAAGCCGAGGAGAACGTTGAAATAGCTGGCTAACGAAAGTAGCGCCAGCACGGGGCCGGACGGTGCGTAACGCGCCCCGTAAAGGAGGATCGTGAGAGGCTTTGCGAGAGAAAAGGTAACGGCAAAGATGGGAAAAGACAGGACGGACATCCACGCGGCCGTCTTCCAGTAAAGACCGTTGATCCCGCGGTAGTCCGCCCTGGCGAAAAGGCGTGCCGCAAGAGGCGTGTAAAGGAGCGTGAAACTCGCGAAAACAATGCCGTTCAGTTCGGCAACCGGAGCGGCGGCGCGATAAAACGCAACCTCTGACATGGTCCGCAGACGACCCAGCAAGAAGGCATTAACGGGAGAGATACACAAGGCTATGGCCGAAATGAGACTCGGTAGAACGAAAGCAAGAGTCTCGCGGAAGGGGATGTCTATGTCCTTTAACCGGAACCGCTGCAATAGCCCCTGCTCGCGCAGCAGCCTTATGAATAGGCTTCCATAAACCAACACTCCCGTGGCCCCACCCACAAGATATCCGTACGCCAGGAATATAACTGTACTTTTCATCCGAAGGAGAAGAACAACGACCGCAAACTTGAGCCCTGGTCCCAGCAGATAGCGGCGAAGGAAAATGTCGCGGGTACCCGCGAAGCTGGCGAAAAGACCATCCAACATCGCGTCGGCTGTCTCGACAGGCACCAAGGCGATCAAAATCGAAAGTATGCCCAAAGATGGCAGACTCTCGTGGTTCATGAAAGGCATGAGAACCATCGGTGCCTGCCAGACAACAGCTACGATAAAGATTGCAACAGTTAGAACTGCCCCCACAGCCAAAAAAATCGTGCCGAACATCTTCCCGTACTCGCGGTTTTCCTGGTAAATCGGCACGAAGCGCGGAATCGCGTCTTGCAGCCCCAACGAAGCAAGGAGCCGGAAGAGACTGACTACCGCCAGCCCATACGCAAATTCTCCGAAATCCCTCGTCGAGAGATAGCGCACCATCAGAACTTGAGTGAGGAAATTGACACCCAAAGACAGTATTCGGCCAAAGAGAAACAGGCTCGAGCCTCGGACCTGTTTTCGCGTCGCGTCCTGTTCGCTGAACGGCTTGGCGGCGGTTTCTAGGGCTACTTCCATTCTAGTAAGCCGCCTTCGGTCGAGGTAGCTGCGAAGGCGGAAAGTTGTTCGGGGCGGCAAAAATCGGGCGCATCAAAGTCAGGTTCAACAGTTCTGGGAACGTTTCGGCGATGGCATGCGAGTAGGGGAAGCAATCTGCTCCCTTCTTGGCTGTACCCTGGCGACTCCCGAAGATGCAGGGGGTTGGGCGAGGTCGGAGCGTCTGGCACGCCATGTATTGAATCGCCCGGACCAGCGGGAGCCAAGAACGGAAAGGCACATCGCCCAAAAAGGCGAACGGTCAGACCAATCAAACCATGCAGTTTCACGCACGCTGCAAAGGGAACGCAGCCATTGGCCGAAGGTGAGCTTTCGATGCAGCAAGTGGTCTGGCAGGGTCGCCAGATCCAAATTTTCAACCAGCCACTTACGCCCTTCGCACGCAGGTTCTGCCCGGACGGCCTGCCCGGTCAAATCGAGATAACAAGCGCGCACAACATCTATTCCGTTTGGGTCAACGAATAGCCGAAAAGTGCAGCCGATGCGCGGATTTACATCGAGCAATTTGTATTGACCGTCCCTCGCATCGAAACGGCATCCAATATCGACGATTCCGCGGTAGCCGAGCAACGAAAGTAGCCTTCGTATGGACCCCTCGGCCGCTGAATTCTGCCGACAAATTCCCAGTGTGGTAATTCCCGTAGCCATGGGACGCTGCCTAAGCTTTCTCCCCGTAAATCCCGCGAGACATTCTGACTTCTCATTGAAATACCCATTGAACATCCACACCGAATCCGCATCCCCTGGAATGTATTCCTGCAGCATCACGTTTTGTTGCTGTCGGCTCTCCAGGGTGTCGTAGTATCGCAGGAGTTCGTCTGCGCTCTGAGCGATGTGCATAGCCACTTTAGTTTGTCCCAGAACGACCGTGTCGTCGATGCCTTTGAGCACAAGGGGGAAAACTGCCTTTTCGAGGAACTGAAGAACCTCGCTGCGTGACTGAGGGAAAACGGTTTCGGGGGTAGGGTGACCGTATTCGCGACACAAGAAGAACAACTCTCTTTTGTTGCTGAGTCTGTACACCAGACCTCGGGGAAGAATTGGGAAACGATAGGCCTCTTGCAACTGCTCGGCGGCTTCCTGAACCAGTGCGGCGGTGGTGTCGTCGGTAGGGATCAGAATGGGGCGGGTGCTAAAATTTTCCGAGATTTTGAAGAGAGAAGCGATGGAAGCTTGCGGCGCTGCTGTGCGCACGTTCCAATGGAAAACGCCGCGGCAATAGCGCGAACGAAGCGGTGGCGAGAACCGCCCATCCTCCACAGCATAAACCGGCACACCAAGTACACCGAGACTGCGGAATATCCCTAAAGCCCCGTGATGGTGAGGAGAAAGAACAACGACGGGCGTAAAAGTGTTCATCTTGATCCCCGTGCTTCTCATAAAGGAGATTTTGTCGACCTGGAACTCGTTCGTGATTCTAAGAGCGGCGAATTCGGACTCAGGAAGGCTTCCGCGCGGTAATCAGAAGTGGGCGATCATGAGAGCCGGGCTGCGTGGAAGGCTTCGACCGGAAGTCAAAAACTCGGCAATCAACACCTATCCAGCCGCCGTGCTGCAGCATGTTTTTGTATTCATTGATAGCGCGATAGTTGACGGGCAGACTGACATCCTCAAACCATTTCCGGTCCCTCGGGTCATCTTCAAACAAGCACAACAGTAGATACAGCTGGCCCCCGGGTTGCATAATACGGAAGAGTTCACGGAGCACTTCGTCTTGCCGCTGAAAATAGTAAAATGCTTCAACAGTGACAATTTTTGTGAAATAGTCGCTATGCGTGGGAATTTGTTCTGCCGGTCCGCAGTGGTAACTCACGCACGAGAATGCGCGGCTCTTCTCGCGGGCTAGACGGATCATCTCGTCGGAAATATCGACCCCCATAATGAGGCTCCCTTGTGGAGCTTGCTGAGCCAGGAGCCGGCAGGCCCAACCCTCGCCACAGCCCAAGTCGAGGATGCGGTCCGCCGCGGACAGTTCCATTCTTTCCCAGATGATCTGTGCGATTCGGGTGTGATCTCGTTCCATCGATTCACCGCGCCCTTGTCTTGCCCAGCGATTGAAACGCCGCCGCAGAAGATGATCAGTTCCGTGTGTCGCCAAGGCCCATTGAATCTCGGCATAGCACCACAGCCTGCGGAGCGACCTGCGGACCTTCACGAGGTGAATTGGAAAAGGACGGACCCGCTGATCTGCTGGATTGTCGACTCTGCTTACGCCCATAGGGGTTCCCTCCACAATGGAAGCGGTATTCCCAGGCCGCGTTCGCGCGCCGTTTGATACACGGCCCAGGCGAGCGCTACGTCATCCACACCCATGCCCATGTGGGCATAGTGAATTCTCTCTGTATCGCTCTCGCGTCCTGGTTTGGTGCCCAAGATCAACTCGCCCAGGTTACCGTGAATTTCGCTGTCGCGAAGGAGAGCATGCTGGTGCATGATCGCAGGAGTCATAATTCCACGATGCTTCACAACCTCCCAATCGTCTGTAACGATTTTCTGGCACTGCTGGATCAGGGCAAATTCGCATTCATGACCGGCTAGCTGGACGGTCAACGCGCCTGGTTTAATCTGCCGTGCGAACATGATTGGCTCATGAGCCGTGGTGATCGTCAGCGCCACGTCAGCATCGCACAAGGCTTCGTCAACGGATGCCACCGCGCGTACCGGCGCGCCCCAAAGCCGACGACATTCATCGGCGACGCTCTCAGCGCGTGCCTTGTCACGATTGGTCAGCGCGATCTCTTCCACCCCGGGAATCGCGGTAAAAAGTCCATGAATTTGCGTTCGCGACTGAACGCCCCCTCCAATCATGCCGATCTTGCGAGTGCTGCTCGGCGCGAGATAATGCGCCCCAAGGCCGGTCATGGCGCCAGTGCGCATGGCGCTAATGAGCGTGCCATCCATAACGGCAATCGGCATGCCAGTGTCTGGACAATTCAAAATGATCAATGCGCTAGCGCGCGGTAAGCCACGTTCTCGGTTGGCGGGGAAGCTTCCAATCCACTTCATGCCCATCGCGCGCACTGGGCCGCCGATGGACGCGAAGAGTGCATTGAAGCGGCCTTGATCTTCGGATTCCGCACTGTCCCCTTGCCGCAAGACCACTTTGTGAGGGTGACGAACCTTGCCTTGCACGAACAGCGCTTGAGCCTGTCCCACTACACGCATCGCACGCGTCATGTTGAGCAGGTCGGCTGCGAGGACCGCCTCCTGGTCGAGATAAAGAAATTCAACTGTTCTGGGATTCTCGACTGGCCTGCGCGGAGACGCGTCCGGCGCGACCAGCAACGACAGGTCAAATCGAGTCAGAGCAGATTCTTCGGATAATGCTTTCATAAAGCAAAGACCTCCGATTATTTTGGGCATCTGGAAATATGCCTCAACTGAATGCCTAAGACAGGAGCAGCCGTGCGAACGACAGAGTGGGCAGCTCGGGAAAGGTTTCCGCAATGCAGGGCTTTCTCTTGGTAATCGCCGCCACGCACAGCGAAATCACACGCGCCAAACGCAATGCCAGGCACAGATTCATGGAAGTGAAGTTCTGCACGACGAGAAGGCCCAAAGCGCTCAAGCCGACGGTCACGTAGATTGAAAGATAGTGGCGATCAAAGGCGTTGAATTGGGAAGTGAGAAACAGTCCCGTCTGCAACAGCGAGTTGTAGCGGTTTCCAGTGCTACTTCCATTCTGGTAAGCCGCCTTCGGTCGAAGTAGCTGTGAAGACTGAAAGCTGCCCGGCGGGAGGCACTTCAAAGCTTCGGGACTCGCCTCCTCGTTCAACAGTCGCGGTCGTCGATGCTTTGCAGAAGGGTTGAACAGTTTTGTAAAGCTCCGAGAACACATGCGGATAGGGAAGCCGCACGACGTAGGTCTCCTTTCTATTTAGCGCACGGGCAAGTAGTCCGAACGCATATTCGGTCATGCTTTCAATCAGCTCATTCCTCTGACTGGGAAACGCAAACCGGTAGGCAGCATAATGCCGCAGGAGCGGCGTTAGCTCGTGTCGGACAAGAAAAGCCAGGCGGCGGGCCATCTCAGAAGGAGCGATGGGTTCCACTTCGATTCTGTGATCTTCATGGCTGACGAAGAGAAATATCTTATCCACCTGGGCGCCGGCGGAGCGAATCTTGTCCCCGAAAATGGCTGAAGGCACCACGTTTTGCCTCAGCCTGTTCTCGACTGCAGCCGAAGCCCTCTGCACACCCCGCAACACAAGGCTGTTTCGAGTTCTTTCACCGGAAACCATCTTCTGCAATCCGTCCAGAAGGCCGATTCCATGGAACGCACATCGATTCATCAGGTTTACCGCGCTTCGCACGTGGGGCAAACTGGTAACATGCCAGCGCGAAAGCTCCAACGGCCTCACGAGCCCCTGCATTCTTTGACCATTGCCGCTCAGAAGCACCCAATCTTCCCCGACATACTCCGCTCCATTTGCAGCGAATCCCAAGAGCGCGGCGGTTTTCCCGCAGTTAGCCCAGCCGGCCATCAAGATGCCCACGCCGTTGTACACCACAGCGGAAGCGTGTACTGGGACGCACTCTTTCTTCAGGGCAGTCAAGCTGATGATGGGAATCAATAGCGGTACTGATTCGAGTCGACTCTGACAAACAATCTCACATGGTCCCCAAATCCGCTCGAAAGGGATTCGAGCGTTGACTCGTCTTGTTCCTTCCTGCAACAGGAAAAATCCGTCGTCCGTAAAGGCGCCCTGGCCAGTACCTAAAAATCTTATTCCGCGGACTGGCAGATTCTCCACGAACCGTACAGTAATATCGGGGTCGGTCAGCGGCAGTTTGGACGGGCATCCCAGCAGTTTACGAGCCGCACCAAGGTCGCTCGGCGAGGGATCAATCAGGCGGATTCCCACCACGCCGTGAATGTCGAAGTCCACCTTTCCAGGATGTTCAGAAGCTTCCGTGCTGGGATGGTCCATGTCGCGCTTTGGAAGATCGTTCCTTCGGTTTGTTTCTGATAACCGGGACTGTAGTTATTGAAGCAATATTAAGGGCGTCGCTTTTGGGCTGGGTATCGATCGGCCCTAATCAAACAATTTGCCGAGTCTTTGTAATCGAAATCTCAGGCCGCAACCGGCGTTCGCTTGCCTGTTCCGGTATCCCTGCTCAATAAGCCCGCTGACTTCGTCATAGACGACATCAAAAGGGCGAGTGGCGTCGATCCGGACGAAGTTCTTCACCCTGTACCCAAGCTGAAGAAAAGCCTGACGGCGGCGCTCCAATTCCTCCAATGTCTTTTCACCTTTGCGGGCGAAGAGCACCTCCGCCGGCGCATCCAAATAAATCGTCAGGTGAGGCCGTGGATAGGAATTTTCCAGGAGCCGTCGGTGTAAGCGTTCGTCGGCAGGTTGCTTTTCACCATCGATTCCATCGAGTGTGAAGTCGTAGAGGAAGTGACGGTCATAGACAACCGCGTAACCCCGAATTTGGTAACCCCACGCCAGTAATTGCCGGTACCACTCTTCCAAAAGACGATTGATCAAACGGCCGGTAGCCCACAGCCAGCCACCCAAACCTCGCCTTGCGTTTTCTCCTCTGGGAGGCGAGTCATCCCCGCAGCGGTACACTCCGGATTCTGTATTCTGCCGGCGCTTGAAGTATGCAACCAAGCGGGAAGTGAGCAGGGCGTGGTTGCTCGCATCGATATTTATGCCCATGTACAAGCATTTCACTGGGATATCGGAAGATTGCTGGAGCCGAGCGGTTAGGGTCGTTTTTCCGGCACCATCCGGCCCAATCAACGCGACACTGAACATACGCCCTATCCTTTGCTCTTTTCGCCGTGCACCGCGGGAAATACGTCGTGAGCCGCAGGGCAACAGCTCGTGGCGCCCACCATGTCCAAGAGAACGGCGTTCGGAGTTCGGCTCATTTCAGCAGAGCTCAATTTTCCGGTCGCGAGTGCCGTCGCTATGGGCTGAAACAGATATTTTTGCAGCAGTAGACTGAGGCGTGTTTCGACAATCCCAATGTTCGTGTAATGGCGGAAACTTGATTTGAGCCCGGCAGGGATTCGAGGTTGCTCGGGATCAACCTCCCACGGATGAAAATACGTGACAACAGGCTTCCGGTAGTGTTGTTCAAAAGTCTTGAAGACCCATTCCGTGAATAAAAAGGGGAAAATTCGGAAATACCCCCCGCCGGCTGCCGGAAAGTTGAACCCCGCGATCCGAACCGTCGGCGGAGGAATTTCCGTCAGTTCTCCCCCGTTACGGCAATGGTAGACGCAGGCAAATCTCGGCGCATCAGGGATACCGTATAAATCGTGGCGAATCGGATAGATACTGGAGTCGTAGCGGAAGCCTTCTTCCGCGAGGATGTCTAGTGCCCACAAGGAATTTTTGTTGATTGACCACGAAGGAGCCCTATACCCATGGACTGGAACGCCCGCCGCCTGCTCAATCGCGTCTTTGCTTATCCGCACGTCTTCGCGGAATTCCGATGGTGACAAGGAACAGACGCGGCGATGCCAGTAACTGTGACAGGCTAATTCGTGCCCTTGGGCTTGCACCTCGCGAACGAGACTTGGGAAGCGGTTGGCCACCCATCCCAGAAAAAAGAAGGTTCCTTTCACACCGTGCCGTTCGAAGAGATTCAGAAATTTGCGAGTATTCTCAACAACTCTGGAAGGCCAATCCCCCCACGTGCGTCGCGGAATTTCGTTAACGAACGCTTCCACTTGGAAGTAGTCCTCGACATCAACGCTCAATATATGTCTTATGCGCGGGGCTTCCATTGTTGCGGTTGCTGTCTGCAAATTGTCCAAAGCTTCGTCCGGTCGCTGCGAAATTAGGGACTGAACCGGTCGTCTGAGTCCTGAACTGTGGGAAAACCCCGAAAGCAAATTGTCTTCAGATTTCTCGTTCATGGAAACTTCGATGAAGGTTCCTGATTGCTTCCGTCTTCCCCGGAAATCGTTTCAGCGCACGTCCTAGCCTCTTATGCGCGGGGAATCCGGTAGGCTCAGCTATTTCGCGCCGCGACCGAAAAGAATTACGTTGAAAGTTGCCAGAATGATTGCCAAGTCCAGCTTGAGAGAGAGGTTCTTAATGTAATAAAGATCGTATTCGAGCTTACGTTCCGTCTCTTCAATAGTGGATCCATATTGATATCTTACTTGCGCCCAGCCCGTGATTCCCGGCCTGAGACTGTGCCGGCGCCAATACATCGGAATTCTTTCCTCCAGCATGGCGCATAATTCCGTTTGTTCCGGGCGCGGACCCACCAGACTCATCTCGCCGCGCAAGACATTGAATAGTTGTGGCAGTTCATCCAGTCGAAATTTTCGCAATAGGTGCCCGATACGGGTGACACGCGGATCGTTATTCAGCGCCCAACTCGGGCCTCCCGCTTCCGAGTCCTGGAACATCGAACGGAACTTCAGGATGGTGAACGGACGTTGACCCAATCCGACGCGTTGCTGCCGGAAGAAAATGGGCAACCCTGTTTCCAGCCAGATGGCGAGGGCGATTACTCCCATCAACGGCAGCCCGAGGATTATTCCGAGCAAAGACACCGCGATGTCTATGCAGCGCTTTGCGGCCAGGAGAGACCGAGACTTGCGAAAGCCGGCGGACAGGAACAGCCAACTCGGCGCTAGGTTCATCAGCAGGATTTTTCCCGTCACCTTCTCGTACATGCTATGCGCATCCTCGACCTGCACTCCCGAGAACTTCAACTGCAGAAGCTGCTCGACAGGCGTGCAACCTCGCCGTTCGTTCAGGGACAGGATCACGCGGCTGACCCCCTTTTCTTTTACAATGTCACTCACCTGGTTCACGGAACCAATGATGGAGGGGTTTACAAGTGATTTTCCGATGTTCTCCCCTTTCTCATCGAGAAACCCGACAACCTTGAGGTTAAGTTCGGGGCGCACGAGGAGTTCACGCACCAGGGTAATCCCCGCCTGCGCGGTGCCAACAACTAGCACTCGTTCCTGATCTCTCATACTTCGTCTCTAACTTCGTACATTGCAGGGAAGGGTGCAAAAAACGATTGGCGCTCTGAGAATCTCACCCGTTACTTCCTCGCGCACGGTAGCCGTCGAATTTGGGTTCCATCCTGAGCCGAGAAATCCGGAGGATTCTCGCGTTACCCCGCGCCCTGACGAAGGAACTTCGGTAACAAGGGCTCAGCGCGGGGGCTCTCCTTGTGATTGGTACAGAAATGCAGAATGTGTCTTGTCGTTTGCCTTGCCATTGGCCTTCGGCAGAGTGGCCAGCAGCGGAATTTCCAGATATTCCTTTACCTCTTCGGGCGTCCTGAATGACGGATCGAGATATTCCATCAAGAAGCCGAATCCCATGCTGGCCAGTACGGCGATGACCACGGCCAGGAGCAGTTTGACGCCTGTTGGCAGACTCGCCGGCACCAACGGCGCCACCGGCGCCTCCGCGACCGCCGCATTGATGATCTTCCGTTGATCAAGGGCATCGGCGATGCGGGCTTCTTCGCGCTTCCTGTGATACAGGAGATAATTCTCCTCGTTAGCTTTGGCAGTCCTCAGCAGATCCTGCTGGAATACCGACTCGCCTTCCAAGTTGTGCGCTCTGCTCTCAAGCGTCTTTAGCGCAATGGACATGGCCGACGCGCGCGCTTGCAAGCCCATCAAGTCCGCCTTGGCTTTCTCCATTTCGGTTTTGACCCAGGCATGCGCAGGGTCCTGATCCGTTGTCTCTTCTCGGATGCCGCGTCTCTCGGCCTCGGCGATGGAAGTACGAGCCTCAGAGATCTTCGTTTCCACTTCCTGAACTAGCGGATAGGTTGGATCATATCTTTCGAGCAGTTCCGTTCGCTTGAGTTCCAGGTCGAGCAGCGTCGTTTTTAGATTGGCCATGAGCTGAGGATTGTCCGCCACTTTAATCTGTGTGGTCACGCGCGCGGGAACAGCCGCATCTTCCGCCTCGAGCGTGCGTAGGCGCTTCTCCGTTTCCGCGATTGACGCAAGTGTCTGCTGCAGGTTGAGATCGAAATCGTTTACCTTCTGCAGTGTTACCTGTTTTTCGAAATCAGCCGAAACAACTCCTGTTTGTCGCGTGAAATGCACCAACTGCGCTTCCGAGGCCGCCAGTTCTCTCTTGTATTGCTGTGCTTGTAGCTGAAAGAAGTCTGCCGTCCCTTGTGGCCGGCGGACTGCCGTGTGTTTGGCGAGGTACAGATCCCCCAGCTCCTTAAGCACCTGTGCCGCGAGTTCCGGCGATTGGGATTGATAGGTGACTTTGATGATATCAGATGCGTTCAGGGGGATCACCTGCAGGTCTTTCGTTTCCATCTTGAGAACCGCTTTGTAGATTCTCGTCGCCTTGTCCGGCGCCAGTCCTAGGGCTCCCAGCACCCGCAGCTCGATGGCCCCAATGGACCACGGGTTTTTGGATTCATACAGCCCGCAATCCACTACTGTCTTTTCCAGAGAATCGCGGCTTTGGAATAATTCGACTTCCGACGTAATCTCGTCCAATGTCAGATTGCGATCGGACTGGCTGACGTTCGGTTCGGTGGATACCACAGGATCTACGCGTTCTCGTTGCACGAGGATCTTCATTTCGGCCTCGTAAGTCGGAGGCAGAATCAAAATGGCCAGGATGAATCCTGCCATCAGTCCTACGAACGCGAGGATGATCACGCGGCGTCGCCGGAATGTCATCCCCACCAGATCACGCAGAGTGAAAGAATGTTTCGGCTTCCCGTTGCCGTTTCCATTTCCGTTTCCATTGTGTGCGCTGTGTTTCCCGGAATTCACGTTTTCCATTTGACCCCCTCCTACGCTCTCTGTGTTCCCGACCGCCAAACCCTAGTACGCATCGGGATTCAGGTGCGTCCCAACGGTGGCCGATGCGACTAGCAGGTGGATCTTTGCAAGCGCGTTCTTCCGCGCATAAAACCGGTTACCGCAAAGGAAATAAGTCTCCATCTGGTATCTGCGAATTGTTCGATTACTCTGAAAAGCGACAATTGCTGGCGGAATGTGGCCTTCGGGGTCCAACTGGCCATCGTTGTCCACTCTCTTTGATGGGGTCGCTACGAACTTGTCCCCGCCAATATCTTGCTAGAGCCTTTTGTAGAGATTTTCGGGAATGGAAAACGTGTGGTTGTTGAGGACAGCACCCAGTATCTTTACATTTGCAGCTGCCAGATTTTCTTTGGCCGTTCGCGCAGTTTCACGGCGTGTAACCATGGACTCCAGAATCAGAATAACCCCGTCAGCGATCTGGCCGAGGAGCAAGCCGCCTAGGTGTTGAGTCGCCTGCGGGCTGTAGACCAAAACGTAGGAAAACTCTCGGCGGAGTTCTGCAATGCGGGAGCGCAACCGCTCGGAATTCCACGCAGCTTGCAACTCCCCGGAACGAGAGCCGCCTGGGAGCACAAAGAGGTTAGTTTTCGGAGAGCATTGAACGAATTCTCGAATCGGCCCGGATTCGAACAGGGCATCAGTAAGTCCCCGGTAGTTCTCCACATCCAAATATTTATGCAAAGAGGGGGAATGGAAGTCTCCCTCGACGACGCACACCGACGAGCCTGTCTGGTCAGCCAGCAGTAGTCCCGCACGAGCGCAAATTCCGCCGGCTCCATCAGCCTGGCCAACTCCGCAGAAGGTCACCACACGCGGCACATCCTCAGCGGGCAGTAGGAACACGCGCTGAACCAACTCGGCCTCTCCCGAACGGCCCATAGGCTCGATGGGCACGGGCGGCCGCCTTACTTCCGGGCTCTCTTGGGGAATGCTTTTTGACCAGAGCAGTGCAGTCGCTTCTCTAGCTCGTAAAAGTACTTCAATGTTTTTGCTCATACGTCATGTCTCCAATGGTCTTGTCCTGACTATTTCGAGTTCCGCGGACTCTTTCACGCCAAGAGTTGAGCTGGATCGACCCTGCCTTCACACTCAGCTTGGTGCCGCGCAGCCGCTTGCTTGGCTGTCCCTGAGCCGCGAGCATCTCGATATCCAGGTCCTCCAGCACCTCGTTCAGAATCGATGGGTCGATTGACTTTTGACCATTCGCGAACCCCAAACTTAAGGCATGGAAGCACAGGTTGTTGATGTTCCTCGGTATTCCGTCGCTTCGAGAATGAATAATTGCCAGTGCGTCGGCTGTGAACAGCGGATTGCCTTCGTGACCGGCAACCTTGAGCCTATGCTCAATGTAATCCGCGGTCTCGCTGGTGCTAAATTGCGCCAATCGGCTCACAATCGAAATTCGCTGGCGCAATTGAACCAGTTCCCGCCTCGCCAGCTTATCTGCCAATTGCGGTTGGCCGGCGAGCAGAATCTGGATCAGTTTCGTTCCTGGGATTTCGAAATTGGAAAGCATCCGTACCGCTTCCAGGACAGAGTCCTCAAGGTTCTGCGCTTCATCAATCACGACGACAACACGCCTGCCGGCGCGCGTTTCGCGGATCAAGACTTCATTCAATCTCCGCTGCATGCGCCCGAGATCATCGCCCTGGTCAGGGATTCCTAGATCGGTGATAAGGGACCGCAGAAACTCACGCGGATCGCTATGCGCCTGGAACAAAAAGGCAGTGCGGGCGGAGTCTCTCAGATGTTCCAGTAGGTCAAAGAGCAGAGTGGTTTTCCCCATCCCTGGTTTTGCAATCAAGGCCATGAATCCGCGCTGGGATTGGATCCCATAGAGCAGGGATGCCACTGCCTCAAGATGGGAGGGGCTGAAGTAAAGAAAATGAGGATCGGGAGTAACCCCGAATGGTTGCTCGCGCAGACCGAAATGATCGAGGAACATTGGCTTTACCTATCGGGGGTTTCTTGGAAGAGAAACCACCAGCATGGCCAAATTCAGACTGACACGGTCACAATCCTGGATTGAACTACCTTCCTAGAATGCCCCTGGATTGAAATACGTTCCTATAGTGGGGACGGGAATAAAGCGTTTCATCTTCGAAAGGGTATTCTTGGGAACGTACAACATGTCGCCAGGGCGAAGATGCGCGTCTTCCTGCAAATTGCCATTCTTGAGCATTTTCTTTAAGTCCAGCTGTTGTGTTTCCACCCAATCGTTCGAAACGCGGCGGAAGAGCCAGACTTGTGAGTGCTTCGAGGATTCCGTAAAACCTCCCGCAATGGCTACCGCCTGTGTCATCGTTGTGTCTCCCCGCAAGTCAAACTTCCCTGGATGCCCGACTTCTCCACCCACGATGAAGTATGGTTTTTCGAAATCCATTAGCCGGACCGTGAGAATGGGATTATGCAGGGTTTTTGCGTAAGCAAGGCGAATCGATTCAGTTACGTCAGGAACGGTTTGTCCCTCTACATGTAGATCACCGGCACCTTGTAAAGTGATGTATCCATCCGGTTGGACGGTCACCGTCTGATTCAAGTCAGGCGTCAAAGCGAAATTTAGCTGCAGTACATCGTCTTTACACAGCTGGTATCGTGGATTTCGCCGGTGCAGCTCCGGACGATCCGATACCTCTTGAGCGGCCGTTCTAGGTTCCCCTGCTGCAGTCAGTCCGTTAGCCGCGGGGGCCGCCGGCTTTCCGTTGGCTGCTTGTGCGTGTATAGTCGTCACGAGAAAAATCCCAGCAGCGAAACAACATAGAGTCAGGTTTCTCATAACATTCCTCCTCGTCCCCTTTGTTCACGATCCACTTTGCAGTTCAATTCCCGGTCTCACCATCAAGTGGAGGCAGTGAATGCTGTAAGGGATACCTCTTGTCGTCGACAGCTCGGAAAGCGCCTTCCGCACTTCCTGGTCGCAGGCTTTTCTTGCCTCTGCGGGGATCGAGACAAACTGCCCCTCGATGCGGACCCACCATCCCCAATGTCCTTCCAGTGAGTCGTAGAAAGTTTCGTAAGACTCATCGACGGAAACCTGGCGTGCACCGAAGGTTTCGCTGAACAACCGAAGAGCCCCCTCTTTGGTAAGCTGAGTGCGCATCCGGGCGGACTCCAGAAAGCGCGCCGGACCCATGTATTTCAGGAAAATCGGGCTTGTCTTGCGAATGAACTCGTGACCGTTGTTTCTCCCGATGAAGAAAAGATCCGCGCGGCCGTCCGGCTTAAGCACTCGGCGAATCTCCCGCACCGAAGCGCGCTGGTCGGTCACCCAGTGGAAAGCAAAAATGCTGAATAAGTAGTCCACGGACTGAGAATCGATTGGAATTGTTTCGAAGCACCCATCGAGGATGCTGATATTTTGGCGACCCGCAACTCGCCGCTGCGCGCACTTGCGCATATTTTCAGCCGGCTCGATTCCCATTAATTGTACGTTTGGCCGGCTGAGGCTCGCCAACTGGCATAGCGCCTTCCCTGTACCGCAACCTACATCGACCACAACCCGATCATCGTCTTCGATGACCAGGGAATTCTGGATTTTGTCAGCGGCGCGGCCCCAGCACGACTGCAGGTTTAATTCGTCGTCATACTTGTCCGCCAGCCGCGAGTACGTTTCCACAACTAGGTTCGGCATATTCACACCCATCCGTGGATTGAGAGATGTTGTTACCGAGTGCGATTCGACACAGATTCTTCACCACACAGATATCCTTGGGTTCTGCCACTTTCAGATCAATCGAGCGGCCCGTTTGTTCCTCGAGGAATAACAGCAGATCAATAAGGCCCATGGAATCCAGAAGGCCATTGGCGATGAGATCGGTATCTTCGGCGATGGCGGTCCCCTCTAGATTTCGCAGCAGCTTGTGCTCTCTGATCCACGTCAAAACCGAAGCAACCAATGCATTCTCTTGTATGAGGTTCACGTTTGAGCCCCCCCGAGCATACGAACGAGTCCCCTCCGATCAACTTTGCCGTTCACATTAAGGGGAAACGCGTCGAGCGCGAAGATTCTCTGTGGCACCATATAGCTGGGCAAATACGTGCGGCAGTAGCTCAGTGCGTTACCCTCGTCAAGCGTCTCTTGCCCGGAGACGAAGGCAACCACGCCGTCGGCACAGCCATCTCGGACAGGCCAAGCCACCGAAACAACTTGATCGGTCCCGCAGGCCTTTCGCAGTACATTTTCAATTTCCTGCAATTCCGCCCGGTAACCCCGGATTTTCACCTGATCGTCGATTCGTCCCAGATAGTAAAGGCAATCACTACCATCTTGTTTGACCAGATCTCCCGTCCGGTACCAGAGTGTGTCTTCGGAACTATCTACGCGCACAAACTTCGCTTTTGTCTTCTCTGGATCATTCCAGTACCCACTGGTCACCTGCGAACCTGCAAGCAAGAGCTCACCAGCCTGATTTCTTGAAAGAAGGTTGAAATCCTGGTCGACAATGCTGGACCGCTGTCTCGCAAACGTCCACCCTATCGGACAAATTCCGTTTAAACATTCTTCGGGCGAGTGGTTTTTGTTCCATCGGTAGCGAGAAATGGCGATCGTGGTTTCCGTGGGTCCGTAGAGATTCTCAACGACCGAATGTGGTCCTGCGTTTTGCCACATTTGTGCGTAAGATGCGGCCAGAGGTTCTCCGCAGAAAAAGCTGTATCGCAGCGAAGGAAAGAAATCGGGCTCCAGAAGTTTCGTCTTGGACAACACGCTAATCACGGATGGTACGGAGAACCAGGCGGTCAATGCGTTATCGCGGATGAACTTTGCCGGCAGCAGGACGGCTTTTTCGGACAAGCAATACAAACACGCGCCCCGTTCCCAGGCGACAAAGATGTCATGAACACTCAAGTCGAAGGTCAGATCGAAGTGCTGAGAGAAGCGGTCAGTTTCATTCAGATCGTACCGGCCGCACACATAATTGATGTACGATTGCACATTCGAGTGGGAAACTGGCACTCCCTTCGGTTCGCCTGTCGTGCCTGACGTGAACAGCAGATAGCCAATCGCCTGAGCGGGCACGTCTGTTTCGAAAACCGAGTCACGGCTCTCGCAGACGTCTTTTGATGACAGATACCGGTGGAGAGGAAAGTCCTTTTGTAGGCTGGTGGCGTCAGGTGTTTCCAGAAGTATTACGGTCAGGGGCCGTTGAAATCCTTGCAAGAGCTCCCTCAGTTGCCCAATGCATTCGTTTCCAACAATCACCTGGCGGCACCCGGATAGAATCATCATGCTACGAGTACGTGCCGCCGGAAATTTCGGGTTTAGCGGCACATACCCTTTGCCCGCGCCAAGAATTCCCAAAATTCCCGCATAGGCCGTGACGCTCCGGTAGGCCAGAACCGCTGCCAGCGGAGAATCGCCCTCAGCAGTTTGTAGTAGCAGAGAGGCAAGCTTGCCTGCCTGGCGACTGAGCTCGAAAAAGGTGCGGCACTCGCCGTTGACAACCAGGGCGGGACGCGACGCGAACCGCTCGCTCGATTCCAGAAATCCACTGACGATATTGCGCAAGTCTATATTCCACTCATCCGCTGGATTGGAAATTCCTTTTCGGTATCCCGGCTGCCTGCGCGTGCGCTACGAAATAAGCGGCTCTTATTGAGGTATTGACACGGCTGCGAGATCTGACCGGCAGTCCTCGGGGGAATGTGATTTAATGCAGGCGAGATCGAAAGCCTTGCGAGCGTGCTCCAAATCATCTTCGCACGCGGGAATATCGAGTATGAACGTGCCGCAACCCAAGGCCAAATAGCGCGCTAATTCTTCCGCCACTTGCTCGTAGCTGCCCACCAGGTAGGGGCAAAATGTCTTGTAGTTTTCAAACGGCACAAGCCAATAACAGCTTGGGGTGATTTTACTTTCCTCGATGGCCCTCGACAACTCGTGGTGCCAAACCGAGTCAGAGACTTTCATCGCCAACTCATGAACCATTTTTCCTTTCTTTTCCTCTGGAAATCTTTTATGGGCTTCCTTCCAAGCCTCCGCTTCGGTCGCGCGCGCCATGATCCCGATGCGAATCCCGAAATGGCCGCCAGTGTTGACCGCGGTAGAAGCACAGTCCTTTGCCGGCTTAGCGTACAGGATTGGCACCGCCTCGAGGAAACGCGCGGCAAATAGGCCGGCATCCGAAGAACCGGAAATCAGGACGCCAGGAAAGAGTGCCTTCGGCAATGGCGGCGTCATTTTGAGTTTATCCACCCGATAGAATTTGCCTTGAAAGGAAATCGATTCATCATCGGCGAGCAGGCCCTTGGTAATCGTGGCGTACTCAACCAGACGATCGTACCGCTCATCGTGCGGCGTAGGGTCGTTTAGTGCAGCCAAATCGTTCTTGAACCCGCCCGCGACCAGGTTCAGGTATATGCGTCGGCCGTACAAAACGCCGAGCGAAGACACCATCTTGGCGACCGTATAAGGATGCATGTAGACAGGCTGCACGGCGACTAGAGGCGCGATGTGCTGTGTGTCTTGGATGATCATCTGCGAAACCAACCAAGGGTCCACCTGAGAATTGTCGGTATAGACCAGCATCCCCGTACAGCCGTATTTTTCGCTCCAGCGGGCTGCATCGGCCACGGCCTTTGCGTATTCAGCGGCGGGAATGGTTCCCAGCGGCGGACACGTACTAAAAATTTCTATACGCCTCTGTGACGGCCACATTCCTGTCTGCTTGTTTTGGCTGCCGTTATCTAGACTCAGCATGGACTCCCCTTGTAAGGCCCCCGGCAGGGACCATGTCGGGCGAACGGAGAGTTGTGGCATACGTCCCGGGAAATCTTGCTCGTGTCAATTCACCGTAGTTCCCTGGCACTCGCTTTCAAATCGTGTCTCATCTGCTGCATAGCCAGGCCTGAGTCTGTGGTGGCTAGCCACGACATCGCGACGAGCCGCTTTGTCTGGGGTACCGAACCTTAAGCACCACTCGCCATCCAGTCGTGTGAGGAATGCGCTGCCACTTTGAATATGCCGCGCAAGCTCGGGATCGCGTGAATGTACAAGCAGGCGGTCACCAAGAAAATAGAAACAAGACTTCCCCAATGATTCCTGTGAAAGGTACGAGTCCAGCCTTCCGTGAAGAGCTATGGCGCCATGAATCCATGCGTCATACGAGAGGTGATCGAGCACCGCACTGACCGAGGAAGGGGACGCCCCAACTTGCACGACTTGGCCGATACCTCCGCGCTTCAGGTAGTACAGATACCAGCCGATAACCTTATTTGCTCTGTTTCTCAAAAGTACTTTTCGAAGACTTCCATGGGCGCTCATTCGGCCCATGAAATCCAAAAGCCATTTGATGGAATCTCGGTCATACTCTGGCCGAAGCGAACGAGGCTCCGAGAAATCGCGCATACAGGCAAGCAATGTCTCCACCGTTAGTTCTTCATCCGCGATCAAGGATGGTTTCTGGCGGAAAGGGCTGGATGGCATTCTCGCAGCGATAGCGTCCGCGATTTTGCAAATGGGTTTGGAGCCAAGCGTGAAGGCCTCAGCTAAAGGACCTCCCCCAAGTCGCGACACGGCATAGGCCGTAAACTGGGCCGGCCGGAGTGGGCGCCACCAATACATGGAATGCAACGAAGCCGTGCTTCCTCCGAGCCGCGTCCATAATTGTTGAGTCACATGATTTGCCGTGTCGGTGATTGCCAAATCCTGTTTCCCAGAGAGAAAGTAGTTGATCAGTTTCAGGCCCGCCATCGTGGACCGGCTGTCTGGGTCGACAACCAGAGACGCACCGACGGCAGCTTCAATAGGCCTCTCCTGGAACGACATGCGACGTCGCAAAATTCCCAGAAAGCCCACCACTCTTCCATTTTCATTTTCATAGACCAGAGAAGGCAATGTCTTGTCCGAAAATGGACCCTGAAAGAAAAGCTCCCGGAAATAGCTTTCCATGGCTGGGGGCGGCGAACCGCTGGCGTTGTGCAAGAATCTCCACTTCAGCGCCACCACCTGAGGAATGTCCTCCTGGACGAATGTTCGTACCCAGCTCATTTTTTTCGCGCTCTTCCTCCGCCTACGAGCGGACGAACTCATCATCTCCGGAAAAAGCAACTGCATCCGGCGAAATTCTGCCATCCCACGTAAATTGCAAAATTGGTGTCTTGTCTTTTCGTTGGACGTGGAGCATCACCGTGTGGCCCAGCAGTGACGCCCACGACAGGTCAGGCTTATGGCGTGTACGACGACTGTCGCACGTCTGTTCGCACGGAAATAGATTGGGTCCGAAGGCTGAGATCAATCCTAAGGGCTCCCGAAGGTATTCGTTCGACGTCGATTGCGTCAACCTCGACAGCGGCGGATTTCCCGAGAATTTCAATGGTGAGAACCAGTCGGGCCACGTTCTTTTGCCGAAGCAATATGCCTTCCACCCCTGCGATTGGGCCATGCTTGACTCGGACCCAGTCGCCGGATTTCAAAAAGGGATGAGGTTCAACGCGCAGAGTACTCTCGACAATCCGCTTTACCCCTTCGATTTCCGAAAACGGAATGGCGGCTGGCTGGCCCCCACAGCTGACAATACTACTGACCCCCGGCGTGGTGATGATCGCAAGCCATCTCCTTAACTCTTCCCTAACAAACAGGTAACCAGGGAAAAGTGGAACATAGACTTCTTTGAAACGGTCTTTCCATCTATGGCGCGCCTTATAGAGCGGCAGAAAAACCTCGAACTCCTTGTACTCCAGGATTCGGGCCGCGGTTTTTTCGTGCTGGTGGCGGGTGCAAACCGCGAACCAGTTGTGGTTGAGACCTTGTTCGGTCATACGATCTCCATCTGAATGCCCATGAGCTGCGCGATACAGGGCTTTTTCACTTTCGGTGTCTTGGAGCTGCAAAATAGACATAGCTTCGCCCTGTGACTTACATACGATTTCTATCCCAAGCGGCAATTTCTACCGACGCCAACTTCATCAGCGTCGGCCCATGGACCCTGGTGCCCGCAACCCTCTGATGACTTACGTATTCAACTCACTTGCGATTTGTTCTCGCTACTCTCTTTTAATTCATGTGTATCGTCGCTAAACCGCAATAGGGTGTGCCGAGTCGAGATAGCAAAGCCGTTGCGACCCTCATCTTTCCCGGCCTGTTCAACACGCAGGACCTGCCCCACCGCTTCCACTCGTGTCTTGGGTTCAAACCCATCGAGTAGTGGCAGGAAGACCTTGAAGCCAATTTGGATTCCCGAAGGTGGGCAGGTGTGGGTAAGAACGAATGCTCCCATCTCGCTAATGTCATGAGTGCGGCCCTCACTCCTTTTTTCAATTCCAGTGTCCGTCCACCAGAACACAATCGGCGCCTCCAAGGGGAACCGAATGGCTTTTCGGGCGTGTCTTGGAGCTTCCACCCGTTACCTCAACTGAACCTTTAGAATTCATCTTCAAAATTCGACGTGAATCGTAAGCCCGCCCCGAAAAGGCCACAAGAAGCCGAATGTCCTTTTATGCGAAGGCATTTGTCTAACGTAATTGATCCAGTTTGTCTGCCCACGCAGCGTTGGGTACAAAAGTCAGGCAGTGTTAGGTACAAAAATCTTGTTCCTTCCCATTCTTGCTCCACTCGTGTGCGGCGACCGATGTCATAATGTTGCAAGAAGTGCCCAAAACACCGGTTTGCAGCCCCATCTCTCGTAGGTGGATGAATGACTCTGCGTTCGAAGGACATTCCGCCCTTGTGCTCGCGCGAAGGCTCGCGTAGCGTGTGTGGCATGAATTCGTCCCGTCCGGAATTCTGCACCGGCGGATGCATGGATTTTATAAATCACCACAAACAAAAAGGAGCCGTATCTACTCAGTAGTGCATGTCGAGCGGTGTGGCGCGAAAGCGAAGCGTAAGGAGAAGGGAACCTAGCAATTCAAGTTCGGCTCCGGAACTGTGCTATGCCGTTGGTTCGCGCCAATCTTTCGCCGATTCTCTGGCTGGCCTTCAGTCACACTAAGGCAATTGTGATACCCCGGTGGCGGGGTCGAATCGCGGTGACCCTCATCACTGGGCAAATCAGTGACAAAAGTTGGCAAGACAATTCTCAATCGGAAGACGGGCATTCCCTATCGTATTGATTAGAAGCCGGTTACATTATATGGAACAGTGGTACCCCAAATGCATAATTCATCCTAGCTTGCGCTGGGACCGATTCGCGGTCCGTTCAGGGATCGTTCCGGCGATGAAGACCAACACTAAAGAGTTTAGTTAGCCACCTGAGTTCCTGATTCCTTTAAAGCAGGTCGCTATTGGGAGCCTGGCCCAATGAAGACGATCTCGAAATCAGGGGAACCCGTCAGGGTCTTTGTCGGGGACGCCAACGCGATGGCGTGTCAGTTGATGGTGCGGGCTCTGGAACAAAGCCGCGAGCCGATTGTGGTGGCAGGTTCGGCCTCAGATCCGGTTCAGATCCTCAAGGGACTGCGTGAGAACCCCACCGATGTTGCTATTATTGGTGCAGATTTGAAAAACGGGCCCATGACGGGCCTTGGCGTGGTGAAGCAGGCGCGGGCCGCTTTTCCCCATACCCGTATCATTTTGCTGGTCGATTCTCCCGAGCGCGCCTTGGTGGTTGAAGGGTTTCGGGCGGGGGCCGACGGAGTATTTTCCCGCGCCGAAACCTTTGAGATGCTGTGCAAGTGCATCCGTGCGGTGGGTGGGGGCCAAGTCTGGGCTAACGTTAACCAGCAGCGTTTTGTCATTGAGGCTCTAGCTGCGGGCGGACCGCAGCCCATCAAAGGAGCCAGCGGGGCCAATTTGCTGACGAAGAGGGAGGAAGAGTTGGTGCGATTGGTGGCCGAAGGCCTCACCAACCGCGACATTGCCCGCCAGCTGGGCCTGACTGAACATACGGTCCGCAATTACTTGTTTCGAATTTTCAACAAGCTGGGCACTTCAAATCGGCTGGAACTGGCCCTGTACGTCATCAAACAAACAGGAGCACATCCAGTTTGAGATTCAGCTAATTAGAAGTAGGTCTTAGCAAAAGGATTTAGAAACAGACAATTTCTCCTGGCAGACCTCCGCCAATCAAGCAGGTGAAACACCTTCATCCTCTACGGGGCCGTCCGTCCATTGCTCTGGTTGTTGACGCGCATAAGGGTGTGCCGAGACAAAATCGCAAAGCCGTCCCGTCCCTCGATCCCACGCGCTTGCTCAACGCGCAGAACCTTCCCTACAGCTTCAACCCGTGTTTTAGGTTCAAAGCCGGGTAGCACCGGCAGGAAAATATCGAACCTGATCTCAGTCCCCAGTGGCGGGCAGATACTGGATAGAACGAACGCTCCTATCTCGCTGATATCGTGAGTACGCCCTTCTCCCCGTTTTTCAATTCCGCTGTCCGACCACCGAAACACAATCGGCGCTGCCAAGGGAAACCGAATGGCTTTACGGGGCTGTCTTGGTGCTTCCGGTCTCATCCGCGTCACATGTGAACAGCACTCTAAAATACCCGACCAATTTGCACGAATGTTCGGTGGGCGTCCATGACAACACCCGGGCCTATGGGCGCTATCCCAGCACAGCCAATCAGAATGATGGGCGATGTGTCATGGATGGGCGTGGCAACCAAGCGCTAAATATCAGCGTCTTTAGTCGTTGCTGCTCACGGCTACCGAACCGGTATCGCGTGCCAACCGCCCTGCGCCCAAGCCTCGTACAGGCTCTGCCAGCCATGTCCCGCCGGAATCTGAACCTTGAGATGCTGCTCTTTGCTTGATGACGTAAAGTGCCAACTCTAGCCGGTTCGAAGTGCCTAGTTTGTTGAAAATCCGGAAAAGGTAATTGCGTACCGTGTGTTCCGTCAGATTGAGCTGGCGGGCTATGTCTCGGTTGGTCAGGGCTTCTGCCACCAACTGCACCAACTCTTCCTCTCGTTTTGTTAGTAAGTGGGTCCCATTAGCGCTTTTGATCGGTTGCGGTTCGTCCTTAACTAGAGCATCGATAACGTAACGCAACTGTTCGCTGCTTGCCCAGATTTGCCCCTCGCAAACGGCGCGGATGCACTTGCACAACATCTCAAAAGGTTCGTCGCGGGAGAATACTCCGTCTGCCCCTGCCCGAAACCCTTCAACCACCAACGCACGATCAGGAGAATCGACCAGCACGATGATACGAATATGGGGGCAAGAAAGCCGTGCCTCCCTTATCACCCGAAAACCGGTGATAGGTCCATTTCTTAAATCCGCACTTATAATTGCAACGTCGGAGCGGTTCGTAGCCAATCCCTTGATGATCTCCACAGACTCCGTGGCAGAGCCAGCCACCTTGATCGGTTGACGGCTCTGCTGCAGAGCGCGCACCATCAACTGGCAACCCATGCTGCTCGAATCTGCGATAAAGACCCTGAGAGGTCCCCGCATCGCTGGGCTTTTCTTCATCTGCGGAGTTCCTAACTTCTATTCGAGGTTTGTTCGCTTGAGGGCTAGCGGATAAACCCCGACAGTACGCTAGTCGTTGCAGGAAGGCTTTGCCATCCGGTGAATACCCTAAAATTTGATCAGGGAATTCTCGCTGATATGCCGGACGCAGGTGAAGCCGCAATTGGGTACTAAGCCGTGCAGGTCTTTAGAGGAGGGCCTATGCCTGGTACCCAGCCGAGCAAGGAACTTCGCGCACTTTGTCACGAGCATCACGTGGGGATGCGGCTTAATCAGAGCTTTTTGAACAGCGAAGGTGACCTTAAACAAGCGCTCGCGTATGCCTGCACGGAGCACGATTGTCTCGTCCACTACAACATCTATCGCGGATACTTCATCCTGAGCCAAAGCGAAAACACGAATGAGCTGGACATGGTTCCCAGCGTCCGGTGTCCCCACGATGGGGCGCCCATGTATCTCGCTGAAATCGATCCGGACAAAAGTGCTTTTCGCTTGTGGATATATCGAATTCTGGAATGATCCCCGCGACGAGCTAATGCGCTTTGGTCCATTCTCCCAGCGAGGCCAAAAGTTCCAAACCAACAGCAAACCTTTTGTTTTCCATGCGCTTACAATAAACGACGCGTGCTTGGGTACGGAAACCAGACTCCGGAGAGCTTAGCAGCACAGGTTCGCCTGGGAGCCAGACGTCTTCCGTTGCTACCCGCATTCCGCGAGCGCTCACGTTTTGGGTAATGGCCATTTCTTTGGGCTGCGAAGCATCGGGACGAGCAAGATCCACGGCCACTTCTTTCGTGATTCGTTTGTCGGATCGGCCAGTTGGCATGACCAAATGACAGTGACTCCTGTTGGACTGCCTCGTCAATCCCGTGAATACCCTACTCGAAGGACGGAAATCTACCGTATATTGCCAAGCCGCGCGAGAAGCCTGACCCGCGTGGACATGTGGAATCGCTGATCGGCTCCCCTCAATCTTTGCCTTCAGGTCGGCCAGAGTCCTTTGCATCCACTGAATGTCTTTTTCGTTAGAGCAACTCCGCATTTTCCAGCCACCATCTGCATGGCACAAGGTGTCCAAGGCAGCCCCACCCTCTCCGCGGAAGGGGTGGGCCACCCATGAGTGCGCGAGGGGAGCGTGGGTTCGGTAATCCACCTGTATTCCTCCCCCATGATAATCCGTCAGCAGATTCGGGGCTTTACCTTATCCAGAATCCCGGACGCTTGCACCCTTTACTTACAGAAGGAGGCCCTCCAATGATGAAACCTAACTCCGGTGTTGCGGCCACAGCTATAGATCGAATCCTTGAACTCTCGGTCGAGGCGCACATACGAAGACGGGGGACGGTTAGGGATTCTGCGAAGTTTCACAATCTAACCGGAGCGATAGTAGCCTACGGAAAAGTGCTCGCGGTTCTCACGGCACTGCAACGGCGGGAAGAATTCCACGCAATAACCGGCCAGCATGACGTGCCCGGCTGCGTTGCAGTGGTTAGTTGAGGAAAATGCTGATCCAACATGTGGCGTAGAAATTGTCCCGTCTGTCGGCAATCGCTGACAAAGAAACATCCCACAGAGACGGTGCCTTGCCCGTGCGGCAAGTACGTCTGGAAGGGCTAGGCAGCAATGTATAAGAATTTCTTTGGCCTGCGCGAAAATCCTTTCAATGTTAACCCGGACCCTCGATTCCTGTATTTAAGTCCACAGACTCAAAAAGCGCTGGATGAGCTGACCTACGGAATTCAGAACCGCAAAGGCCTTATTTTGCTCACCGGTGAGGTCGGGACGGGTAAGACAACGCTGATCAACTACCTGCTCGATTGGCTGCGCCAGCGGAAGATGCCCACCGCTTTCATCTTCAATTCGCACTTGAGCGCCAACCATCTGTTCGATTTCATCCTCAATGATTTTGGGATTCCCACGGATTTCAAGCGGAAGGGCAATATGCTTCTTCACCTGAACCAGTGGCTGATCGAGCGTTTTCGCACCGGCTGTACTCCAGTTTTGATTGTGGACGAGGCCCAGGGATTGTCGCTTGAATTGCTGGAGGATATCCGGCTGCTGCTGAATCTTGAGACTGCCTCCGAGAAACTGCTGCAGATCGTGCTGGTGGGCCAGCCGGAACTCGAAGACAAGCTCAGACGCCCCCAGATGCGGCAGCTTCGGCAGCGGATTTCCCTCCGTTGCAGCACCTCGTCGCTCACACTGGCGGAAGCCCACGGGTACATCGCTGACCGGCTGCGCATCGCGGGCGCTGAACACGGCTCCGTCTTCACCTCCGAATCTGTGAAAGCAGCGCATTTTTATTCGCGCGGCATTCCCCGCGTGATGAATCTTCTTTGCGAACATGCGCTGATTAACGCTTATGTCGAGCATCTCAATCCGGTCCCGCCGCAGATGGTCGAAGAAGCCGCGCGGGACTTCCTGATGGACGAATTTCGTCCAGTCACCAGCCACACTGGCGCGATGCTTCACCTGGACGACAAGCTCAATTGCGCGACATCGGAATCCGCCGGCGCGCCGGGTCGATCCTTTCCGGCGGAAGGAATGGACTCACTGGAGGATTCCGAGGTGCATACATTCGCGTCGCCGCTGGCATTTGCGGAGGAAAAGTCTGCGGCTGACGTGGGATGTAAAACGGCTACGAGCGTTCTGGAATGCCCGGAACGCGGTGCCCCGGAAGAGCATGTGGACCCATCCTTCTCCGTGATTCATCTTGTTCCGGCATCCTCAGAGTTGCACTCCCGGCAAAGTGAATGCGGGCCTACCGCAAATTCAAGCGCGGGCCAGTCAGAATGCGTCGCGGAAATTGTGGCCACGATGGAGCGAATGCTCCCGGCGGCGTCCGCTCCCCGGCCTCGACTGAAAGTATCGAAATCTGCGCGCGAACTTCCCACTGCGCCTGTACGCGAACAGGCGCCCGCTTCAGCAAGTCGCCTGTTTTCGCTCGACAGCATGAACTGGAATCCTCAGCGCTCTGCGCCGACCGGGAATCGGCGTTTTCCCCCCACGTTGAAAGCCTGGTGGCGTGCTCGAGGATCTCTCCTCTGGCTCGCCATTGTTACTGCATGGCGGCCGCGGGTTTCCGCTGCGATTCTTCCAAAGGGGCGGGAGTCGCTCGATGCGGCCCGGGCATTGCTGCGACGTTGGAAGTGTGAGTTCAAACACGATTGGATTGCCATGACCAACACCATGCATTCCCAGAGATGAAAAAATCTTTTCTCCACTGACTACGGCGGCCTACTCATTCAAGGTTAGTGGTGACAAGTAAAGTTGCACTTGTATCCCGCCAGTAGCCACGAAGCACTGAAAAGACGCTGATGTTCCGAGTTAACGTAACCGCGCGTGCCTGCTGACCTGCAGTGGGCGTCCTGGAGAACCGCAATAACGCCAGACAGTTCATAAAATAAGCCATACATGACATACAGAACGTCGTAGCGAACTCTTTGGAGTGTCTTCGGGGAGGTCACCGTGCCCCATCAGCCCTTTCGAGATGAGCTTGCCAGCCGCCGCAGAACCACGCTCGTCCTCTTCTACTTGGCGGCTCTTCTCTCCGTCATTGCCGTCACTTGCCGGAAGAATTCCGTCTTTCCGCACGTTCCTACTCGTTCTGGCTGTCGCGGGAGCAGGGGCAGCCATCTTGTTCCTGCTGCACTTTCTTCGGGCGAATGACGAGCACGAACGGCAGATCAACTACCGCGCCCTGACGTTTGCCTTCACGGGAACATTGTTTTTTCTGGGGCTATCGGCTTTCTCCAGAGGTTCGCTTTCCATCCCGTCTCCTGGCGGGGCATTCCCCCGCTGATGATCATTCTGTGGAGCATTGGATTGATTCTTTACTCATGGCGGTATCGATGAAGACCCGGCTACGCGTATTGCGAGCGGAAAAGGAATGGTCGCAAGCCGAGCTTGCCGCCTACGTCGGAGTCGCACGCGGAACCATCAACGCTATTGAAACGGGAAAGTACGACCCAAGTCTGCCGCTGGCATTCAAGATCGCACGCGCTTTTGGAAGGAACGTGGAAGAGGTGTTTTTGTATCCTGAGGAATCAGGCCAACCGCGTCCCCCGCAGGTCTGAGTTCCGTCTCTAGCAATCGCAACACGATGTCCGCTAGTTCCCAATCCGGGATTCTTCTCTCTGCAGGTCACTCGAAGTCTATCCCCGTTTTCTCGCCAAGGTGAACTGAAAGGAGTCTTTCATGGAGCGTCCCTATGGCATTTCCGACTTCGCATTCCCAACACAATGGGGCCGGGAATCCGGCCCCGACTTGGTGGAGAGGGCCGGTCGAGGTTCTCGCACAGACAGAGAACAAGACCAAAGCGGACGGGAAAAGGGATCGAATGCCAGTCGGTCTCGCGGCTTCGACCGCCCGGTTACGATCTATCGCGGTCGAGAGGCCACGATGGTTGAACCCGGTGTCTACGAGCAGAAGAATGCCGGGCATCTAGTGATAGGCGAACTTGCCGGTGGCGTCAGTGAGCGCATCGATCGAGTTGCACGCACGTTCGGTCCAGCGATTGAGGTCAAGGCATCTTCAAACATCACCGGTGCCATCTGGTCGAAGCTGCTGATCAACTTCTCCGTTACAACCCTTGGCGCGCTTTGTTCTCAGACCATGCGCCAGTACTGAGGTGACCCCCTCAAGTTTTGCGCCCAAGTTTCGCCCAAGTTTAAGCACAAATTAGGGACCGCCGCCGCAAACAAAAGAATCACAGGGAATCGAAGCGATGTCGCGCGAGATCCTGTTGTTGTTCTAAGGCGGAGAGCGCGGGTATGACCAAACGATCCTCCCAGCGTTTTACATGTAGTAGCGATATTGAACCGCCGGTTCTCTTGAACCCGCAAGCTTCAGAATCTCGCCAACTCGTCGTGCGAATGCAACAGTTATTGGATCATGGATCGTGGAGTTAACGGCGGCGGGATGAACGTCTGGAATGCTGGCGAGAAATGGATTGTACTGGACTGTGACAACGTGTTGGAGGACGGCGCAGATACCATGGTCAAATCAGACGTGCTCCCTGCGAACGCGTAAGAAAATCGTCCGGCAGGAATACCGGAAGCGTTCGCTATAATTTCGGATGAGATTCCAAAGCAAGCGACAGCCAACGCGTTGCGAAGACATTAATTGTAATAACTTAAACTCAACCTTGAGGACGGCTTAGGAAGGCTCTTTGTCGGTCACAGATTGGTATCCAGGGACTTTGAGCGAATCGAGCTTTTTCAGCAATTGAAAAGTTCCCGGTTGGCACGGGCGTAGCCCTGCAGCATCCGCATTACAGGCGACATACTTCAGGGTGACCCCTCGGAGCTTTGGAGTTCAATGTTGTAGATCAAAATGAAATGAAGCTGGGTGAAGCGATATGACGCGGAACTGGGTTATGAAACTGTTCACGGTGTGCATCGCCGTCAGCGCACTTGTCTTTGTTTACTCGGCGTACCATACGGCCACGTTTCTGCTCAGCTTTCCGGATTCCGCGACGGTTCGCTGGGCGGACCGGTACACAGAAGTGTTCCCCACGTTCGCTGTGGTTCCGCGCGGCTTTTTCCAACTGACAGGAATTGCGCTCTTCGGGCTTGGGAATGCCACACGCTGGGCGGGCATTCTGCTGCATCTGTTGCTGGCCGGGGCAAGTGGTGTTCTGGCGTATGGATTGGCGCGCTACCGCAAGTGGGCACGAGTGGCATTTGGAACCGTGGCGGCGACGTTCGCGGTGTTGCAACTGTTCAAACTTTTTCCCGTCGTGCTGCACTTGTTCGTGGGCGGCGTGAGAAACTACCTCACAGGATTGGCCTCAGCGCGCATCGGGCCGCTATACACATTCTTCGGAATCATCGTGAGCATAGGTTGCGCGTGGCTGATGTGGCGTTGGCGCGATGAGCCGGAGCAGGAAACCACGTCGGCCGCGTCGGTTTCCGGAACAAAGGCGTCGGCTGCCTCGACTGTGGCAGAGTCGAGCGCGCCTGCACGGACCGCCCGGGAAGATGCGAAACGAGTGCGTTTGCGGAAGTCCATCCGCTGGATCCGGATGGGTGAAGTGCTCATCGCTTCAGCGGTAGTGCTCGGTTCGATACCGGGAACGCGCGTGTCGGTAGCTGTGTTGAGCCTGCATATCGGTGCTGCTGCGATTTGGCTTTTGCTTCTCGCGTCGATCTGGTATTTGCTGTCGCGCGAAGAGCCACGCTTCGGGATAGGAATGGCCGCGAGTTTCGGTGTGTTGCAGCTTTTACCTTACGTCGCCATCAGCACTTCGCCATACCCAATCGGGATTATGTTCTTGCTGGGAGTGCAAGGGCTGGGCTCGCTCGTCATCGCTGCGCTGGCAGCGCTTGGCGCATTCATCATGAGTATCGCGGCGGTGCGAGCCACGGTCCAGGCAGGAAGGCCGACGGCGCAGATGGCGGGGAAGTGGGGAGTCGGAGTAGCGGCTGTGCTACTCGCAGGAGTGATCAATTCGCAGATCGCCGAGGAGAGCACGTATGCGAAAGGGCCGGCACTGTCCCGGGAGCGAGAATCGCAGCAATCCGAAGAGTTTCAACGTGGGCATGCGGCGCAGCAGGACGTACTGGCGATTGGCAAGTGCGTGTTTCAGTACGCCGCGGCGCATCCGAGCGAAGGTTTTCCTGAGAAGCTGGAGCAAATCGGCCCCGGCGGCAACGGCTGTTTTTCCGACGTAAACGGAGTGGCCGGCCATATTTTTCTGTATGAGGCTTCGAGTAGTGCCGGCACGGGAGCAAGGGATCGGTTTACCGCCCGATCCAAAGAGACGGAGCATATCGGATCTACATTCTCGCAGCCGGACACGATGTTGGATGAAAGCGGAATTCGGGCGGCGATGGACGGGGAGAAACGGGGATTTGCATTCAGTCCTGCGCTGGTGCTCACCAAGAACATCGGAGATTGTCTGAAGATGGCATTCGATGCCGGCGGCGGCGAGACGTATCCAACCGATCTGCACGGATTGTTGTCCATTAAGGCGCAGTACGGAATGCAATGCATCCAGCCCTACGAAGCCAAAGACCTGTCCGTGCTCGAACTTTGGCGAAACAAATTTAGCTACCAATTCTATAAGTTCAAGTACGAGCCGACGAACGCGGTGAAGGGCAAATATAAGGGCTTCCGACTCGACGCGCGGCCACAGGAGTACGGAAAACAGGCACTGCGCAGTTATTTTATGGACGAGAGTGGTGTGGTGCACGCAACCCCACAAGACCGCGCGGCAACCGCGGAAGATGCGGAGGCAAACTGCGAGTTCCAGCAGAAAGACTGCACGATGGCGGCGGCGATTTCCGCCAACGCCTTGCTAGCTGACAAAAAGTAAGCGATAATCAAGGCGTAAGGAAGTGTCGGAAGAGTAAGGATCGCAGATGACGCATTCCACGATAACAAGTAAGGGACAAACGACGATTCCGGGGAAGATTCGCAAGGCGTTGCGAATCAAGCCGGGCGACAGGTTAGAGTACGTAGTGGAAGGGGACCACGCCACCATACGCGTGCATCTGGGCACGCGATCACTCAAGGGTGTACTAGCCAGCAAGAAGGGAAAGGGGATGTCCTTCGCACAAATCCGCGAGTCCGCGGCGAAGGCGGCCCGTGGTCGTGGGGCCGCTCGGTGACCAAACGAAGGCTTGTCGACACCAATCTGATCGTTCGCTATCTCGTGCAGGACCATGAAAAGCATGCCAAGGCCGCTGGAAGGCTGTTCGATGCCTGCGACCGCGGCGACGTGGTGATTGTGGTCTTGCCAGCTGTTCTGGCCGAGTGTGTGTTTGTACTGGAGTCTTTCTACGAGCATCCATGTGGGGATATCGCGTCGGCGCTGGGTAGACTCATTTCCAGCCCGTGTGTTGAAATTGATGGTGCGGCGATTCACCTGGACGCTTTGGATCGCTATCGAAAAACAAAGGTCCATTTCGTGGATTGCCTGATCGCCGCGACTGCGGCCACTGAAAACATGCCCGTTGCCTCGTTCGATCAGGACTTCCGAAAGTTCACGGACGTTCGCGTGGAAATCCAATAGCTTCGTGCCTCATTCGCCCCGTCCCCGTGTACCCCGCGTGTACCTGAGTTGGGCGATTCCGGTGTATTTGGCGTTTTTCGCGTTTAGGCGGATCAACAACTTACACGTCTTCAATGCCGCTTTTAGTTCGATCCCCACCGCTCCTACCATAACTCACCGGATTCCAGGGCGGTTTGATTTTCCGCGGTCTTCCAATTGGCGACGACGTGGAAGTGCCAATCCTGCGAACCCTCAATGAAGCTCTCGAAAACCTACTGCCCAATCTGGACAGTCCGTCTGCCGGCCAAAGACTGTGATATGTACAACGGTCTTGTAAACCGTCTTCGACAGCTTGCTACAACGGCCTAGGGAACCGTTGAGGATCCGCCGTAAACAATATGAACCTTGGAAAGTTCAAAAAACCTATTGCATATCACATTTGAGCGCTATCTTGGACAGGCAAGAGCTCTTTGCTCGTGCGCCATTTCGTTTTGGACAACGGAGTGGTCTCTCCCACTGTTCTTGAAACCAATTGCAGGTCAGAAATCAGTCATCGAGTGCGTGGGTAAGGCAACGCGCACAGCGTTCAAGACCGCGGCGAGGTCGATGATTTCCTGCGTGATGGCTCCTCCGATCGGAGGCAGGTATCCGAACGCCGCGGCGATCATTCCTAGAATGCTCAAGCCCATCCCGCCGACGGCGGACTGAAGAGCGATGCGGCGCATGCGTCGCGCGATATGAATCAATTCGTCCACTCGATCCAGGGAAGTCTCCAGGATGACTGCATCTGCAGCTTCGGACGTAATGTCGCTTTGGACTCCAAAGGCTACGCCGACTGTTGCGGCCTGCATAGCCGGGGCGTCGTTAATGCCGTCCCCAAGGAACAGCGTAGGGGCCTGAGCTGCCTCCTTGCGGACGATGTCAACCTTGTCTTCCGGACTTTTAGCCGAATACAGTTCCGTGATTCCCACTTGCTTGCCCAGGTGCCGCACTTCCTGATCGCGATCGCCAGAAACGATTAAGACACGGTTGACCGCATGTCGCGGTCCTAAATGCTTAATAAACGTACGGCTCTCCGTGCGAGGCATGTCATGGAAGCGAAAAGTGGCAGCATATACGTCGTCGACAAAGAGCAGGCATTCTAACCCCGGAGCGACTGGCGGTAAGGCAAGCAGTCTTTCGATAACCTTCTTGCGGTTCGTAATCCAAATACGACGCTTGCCTACCGTGCCTTTTAGTCCCTCACCGGGTCGCTCGCTGATTTCTGAAACGAGTTCCACGGGAAGGTTTGCGTTTTGAGCTGCCTCAAGGATCGCCCGGGAAAGGGGATGCTTTGAATAGTACTCCAGGCTTGCGGTCACTCGGAGAACCTCGTCCTCCGTAAATCCGGGAGCACAAAGGATCTCGGACAGCGAAGGCTTGCCGTATGTCAGCGTGCCAGTCTTATCGAAAATAAGAGTGCGGCAACGGTCTATTTGTTCGAGCGCGGCGGGGTTCTTTATGATGATGCCGCGTCTCGCGGCCAGAGAAATTGCGCCAATCACTGCTATAGGGATAGAAATTAGAAGTGGGCAGGGTGTTGCTACGACTAAGACGGCCAGGAAGCGGTGGGATTCGCCTGTCGCGGCCCAAGCGACTCCTGCGAGCGACAGTGCCAGTGGTGTGTACCAGGCGCCAAGCTTGTCTCCCAAGCGACGGATGCGGGGTCGACGTTGTTCTGCGTCTTGCATCACTCGCATGATTCTCGCGTAACGCGAATCTACTGCCAGTTTTTCAGCACGAATGTGCAAGGCAGCATCGCCATTTATGGAGCCCGAAAGCACTTCCGAGCCTGGCGTTTTGGCTATCTCGAACGGTTCACCCGTGAGATAGGCTTCATTCATCTTTCCATGACCCTCGATGACCACACCATCGACGGGGCAAATCTCGTGTGGAAATACGACGAGCGTGTCTCCGACCGCGATGTCCCCGAGTCTTACGTCCGATAATTCGAGGCCCCATTTCCGATGGGCGACCTGTGGCATCCGTTTCGCGAGCGCATCAAGAACCGAGGAGGCACGCCGGCTGGCGAATTGTTCAAGAGCTGTTCCCCCTGAGAGCATGAGAATCACGATCGCAGCGACAAGATATTCGCCGAGAACTACCGAGGTGACGATCGAGATTCCGGCGAGGTGATCCGATCCGAATTCCCGCGCAAAAAGTTTTTGCGTCAATGGTATAAGGAGAGGTATACCGCCGATAATCAAGACCGCTATGAGGGGAACTTGCCAAGCGATTCGGGGAGAATGCAGAAGATATCGAAGAAGCAGATGGAGAATAATGCCTGCAATGGTGAAGAACGCAATGTTGTTCGGCCTCGTCCACACGATAAAAGCACTGGGTCCTTCCACCCGCAGTGTCTTCATGGCCTGCACGGCTCCGAGTGCGCTGGGTTGTTCGGGAATATCGATCCCGGTCGATGAAGAAGTCTTAGCTTTATTCTGAAGAGTCTCGTCCTGGATCATACTCAATGGGTAGCTCCACTTCCTTTCCCAAGACTCATGGCTTCAGGGCACCTTCACCCCAGCGCGTTGAGCGCGGGGCGAATTTGCCGCGCCTAACTCTTCGCCTTCGGTTCGCTACAACTGGCGGGCTCAAATTCTTGCGGGCACGGCCAATTCCTCTTCGACCTTCACCGCGGGGAAGAGGGCGGTTTCGCACTTAAGCGACCGTGCGATGAAGCACGATTTTTCGGCCTTTTCAAGCAGCAGCATAGCTCGGTCACGATCTTCTACTTTCAAAATGGTCACGACCGGCCGCAGCTTGATTTCCGTAAAACGCCAGATACCATCCGCGCTTCTGAGGAGGCCTTCCGCGTCCAGGTTGAAGGTCGCAAATTCCAGGCGGGACTTCTCTGCAATACCAGAGAAGGTGCTGACAAAACAGCTTACCACAGCGGCGACGAGCAAGTGTTCCGGTGTCCAGCGCCCTGACTCCCCCAAGAACTCCGGTGGGGCGCTGAACGATATACAAGCCAGAACTCCTTCCGCGTGGACGACGCCATTGCTTCCGCTCGCGCCGAATGCGTTGACTCGATATTCATGATGAGCTTCCATTTCATTCTCCTTTCATCTTCACGGCGGGAGATTGCTTCCGATTCTGGCCCGCATTAGGAATTCCAGCCTAACGATGGGCCCCGTACGATTCTGTGACCTGAGTTACGATTGAAAGTGATGGGCGTCACAGCCAGACGGACTTGTCCCGGCGTATTCGTTGTACGTAGGGAGGTGGCCCATGAAAGCAGTTCAAGCAAGAACAAGAATCTCACTGAGAAATATTCTGTTTGCCACTGACTTTTCTCCAGCCGCAGACGCGGCCGCGCCGTTCGCGATCGAGATCGCCCAGAGATATGGAGCGAAAGTGTACGGCGTGCACGTAAATCCATTCGACAATTACACGGCCGCGGCGCCGGAGGCTTGGGCCGCGATGGCTGAGGTGGCGGATAAGGAAATCACGGAACATGCTCAGCGCCTGAATGAACAACTCAAAGGTGTCGAGCACGAAGTGGTGATCGGCGAAGGGAACATTTGGGAAGTTGTGTCGGACCTGATCAAACAGAAGGAGATTGACCTGATTGTCCTTGGGACGCGCGGGCGAGCGGGGCTTGGAAAGGCATTGCTCGGCTCAGTTGCCGAGCAGATTCTGCGGCAAGCGCCGTGTCCGGTGCTAACCGTGGGACCGCACGTCACACTGCAGCCCGAGAAGGCGGTTAGGATGCAGGAGATCCTCTACGCCACGGATTTGGCCACGGATTCTCCTGAAGGCGCACCCTACGCCATCTCGCTGGCGCAGGAAAACCAAGCACACTTGGCCCTCCTGTACGTCATCGAAAACCAGAAAGCTGGGGAACTTGCGCATCCTGCGGAACTCGCGGACTCCAAATTGTCCAAGCTGCGTCAATTGGTTCCCCAAGAGGCAGAACTATGGTGCGAGCCTCGATTTCTGGTCGAGCAGGGGACCCCGGCAGAGAAGATTCTGGAAGCCGCTGACAAGCAGCGCGCCGATCTGATCGTGCTGGGAGCCCAGCCGGCGAAGTGGCTGACCACACATCTGAACGTTGGCACAGTTCACAAGATTGTTTCTGAGGCAAAGTGCCCAGTTCTCACCGTTCATGGCTGACGGCAAGATAAGCGCCGTGTGACTCGGGCAAACACGCTGCACCAAAATGGGGTTGGGGTTCCGGCGAGCAGAAGTTCATCAGAGTTCGCTGGCCTCAACCCCAACATGTGAGAGAGGTCGCTTCCGGGAATGTAGGCACGGCCCTTCGATTAGTTCGCATTTGCTTGCCCACGGGTTCTTGCGGAGGCCAGTCTCCAACACTCTCTAGCAATTGCCCAATCTTCTTGCGCGCGCACAATTAAGACGTGAACGGCTGAATCGGAAAGGGAAATATCCTCGTCCGCAGATGACTGCGCATTCTTCGCGGCATCGAGTTTCAGACCAAGAAATCTGAAGTTGGCACACGCTGCGGCTCTCACCTCCGGTGAATTTTCTCCGATGCCTGCGGTAAAGACCAAAGCATCTATTCCGCCCAACACCGCAATCATCGCGCCGATACCCGCCTGAAGGCGGTGCACGAAGATTTCGAAAGCCAGCTTAGCCCGCGGATGGCGGTCTTTCATCGCAGCCTCAATCTGCCGCATGTCGCCCGAAACACCAGAGATTCCCAATAGGCCTGATTTGGTGTTCAGCAAATCGTCGAGCTGCTGCCCTGTGAGCTCCCCCCTTCGCATTAAATAGGTGAGGATTCCGGGGTCCACGGAACCTGATCGCGTCCCCATCATCAGGCCTTCGAGGGGTGTAAACCCCATCGTTGTATCCACGCTTCGTCCCAAGCGAATCGCTGCCAGAGAACAACCGTTCCCAAGATGACAGGTCACGAGTTTCAGTGACTGCAAATCTCTTCCGAGCAGCTGTGCGGTGCGCTCCGCGCAATATTGATGATTGATTCCGTGAAATCCATAGCGACGAATCCCTTGTGCGAGCCATTCGTAAGGGCCAGGGTATACAGCGGCAGGTTCCGGCAATCGGCTGTGAAAGCCAGTGTCGAACACGGCCACCTGGAGAACCTCGCCAACGTGTTTCTCAATGATCTCAATCCCTTCCAACTCGGCGCGATTATGGAGTGGTGCAAAGACAGACATGCGTGCTATTGCAGATTTCACCTCCGGTGTGATGGCAGTAGCTTTCACGAGCTCTTTGCCTCCGTGCACGATCCGATGACCGACCACGTCGATCTCTGAAGGCACGGAAACGATGCGCAGATTTCCGTTCCATAACGTATCCAGAAGTCGGTCGATCGCATCCGAGCGCGATGCAACCTGGACGCGCTCTTTCAGCTTCGCTCCGTGTGAATTCTGCACCTGGATGTCAGC